>JADMIO010826322.1_pt1 | contig 92491 bp, 92 predicted proteins | sample 8958161 | NCBI WGS metagenome assembly JADMIO01 (sample SAMN16585339, study PRJNA669376) | soil metagenome | isolation source: Crop rotation soil | place: USA: Cullars Rotation, Alabama | collected 2011
CGCGACAACTTGTCCACGTGGAATTCTAAGCTTAGGATCCCAATGTGCTGGAAAGTGGCATACGATGGGGGCTCTTCCAATGTCTTCAAAAAGGCATTGAAGGCAGCCTGCGAAAGCATGTGCACCTCATCGATAATATATATTTTGTACTTGCCTTGTTGTGGTGCAAACCGCACGGAATCAACCAGTGCCCGTATATCATCTACCGAGTTGTTTGAAGCGGCATCAAGCTCCTGGATATTGAAAGTTTGCTGTGTGGCAAAAGCTACACAGGAAGGGCAAACGTTGCAAGGCTCGCCATCAGCGCTAAGGTTTTCACAATTCAGCGCTTTGGCAAGGATACGCGCAATAGTGGTTTTACCCACACCACGCGGCCCGCAAAACAGAAATGCCTGGCCCATATGATCCTTCTTCAAGGCATTCCTAAGGGTTTGGGTGACATTATCCTGTCCTATAACCGTTTCAAATATCCCCGGTCTGTATTTTCTTGCTGATACTGTGAAATTACTCATGCCTTCTCTATATCCTGCCCGGTTCTAAGGGCATCAACTTTTTTCAATCACACAAAGGTCTGAAAAAAAAATGTGTCTACGGCACAATTATGGCTATTTAACAACAACAAATTTCCTGTAAATTGTAATCTTATTGAAATCCATGCGTTGTACCTTCGCAGGAAAGAAGATTTTAATTTAGCCCCAAAATAGCTACCCCTTTCTGGTCAGGGCCCGGGAGGAATAAAAATTTACACTATGAACAAAATTGTTAAGCGCATTCTACTTGGATTACTGATCTTCATCGTTGTGATCCTGGCTGCAGCCGTTATTATTCCGATTGCTTTTAAAGGCAAGATCGTTGAATATGTCAAAAAGGAAGCCAACACCAAGATCAACGCTACGATTGATTTTGATAAGGATGTAAGCCTGACGCTTTTCAGTTCATTCCCGAATCTTACAATAGGCATTAAAAATCTTAAGCTGGTTAATAAAGCGCCATTCCTGGGAGATACCCTGATCTCTGCATCACAGTTTGAGGCAACCCTTGATATCATGACTGTCCTGAAAGGGGAAAAGATCCAGATCAAGAAGATCCAGCTGGATAATCCACGGATCAATGCTCACGTACATAAGGACGGACTTGCCAACTGGTCCATTACTTTCCCAAGTAATGATAGCCTGAAGAAAGAGGGCAAGGATACCAGCAGCAATTTCAAGATGGGATTGCAGAAATATGCTATCAATCATGGATATATAGTATACAATGATGAAAGCATGGGTATGTCCACAACACTGGTGGACCTGAACCATAGCGGTAGCGGAGATTTTACCTCTGATGTATTTGACCTGGAGACCAAAACCAATATAGAAAAAACCACCTTTACGTATGGCGGTGTTAGCTACCTGAGCAAGGTGAAAACCCAGCTTATTGCCGGCTTCAATATAGATATGAAGAATAGCAAGTATACGTTAAAGGATAATGAGCTACAACTGAATGGTATGACGGTTAATTTTTCCGGATTCATTGCTATGCCGGGTTCTGATATCAATATGGATATCGCTTTCAAATCCAAACAAACGGAATTCAAGAGTATACTTTCCTTGATACCTGCCATTTATTCCCATGATTTTGATAAGCTAAAAACCAGCGGAACCATGGCATTCAGCGGAGATGTAAAGGGAACCTATAATGATAAAACAATGCCGGGGTTCGATGTGAACCTGGCCGTAAACAATGGATTCTTCCAGTATCCTGACTTGCCCAGTCCGGTGAAGGATGTGAATATTACCATGACTATTAATAGTCCGCAAGGGGATATGAATAATATGGTCATCAATATAGCCAAGGCGCATTTTGCCATGGCGGATCTTCCTTTTGATATGCATATGTTGGTGAAAACCCCTATGACCGATCCTTATGTGGATGGTGCCATGCAGGGTAAGATCATTCTTGAAAACCTGAGCAAGGTGGTTAAACTGGATCAGGGTACTTCTGCCACAGGACAACTGGATGTGGATCTTGCAGTGAAAGGACATGTTTCCACATTGCAGAATAAGAAATATGAAGACTTTGATGCCAAGGGAAAAGTGGTGGCTACCAATATAGGATACGAATCAAAGGATATTCCTGAGAAAGTAACGGTATCCTCTGCAACGCTTACCTTCAATCCTAAGAATGTATCCCTTTCAGGGTGCAAAATATTGCTGGGTAAAAGTGATGTATCCCTTGATGGCAGCATAGATAACATGCTTGGATATATGTTCAAGAAAAATGAAGTCCTGCACGGAATGATGAGTATGAATTCAAGTTTCTTTGATGTGAACCCATGGATGAAGAGCTCAGCGCCTGCAAATAAAACCGATACTGCCAGCGCAATGACAGTAGTGGAGCTTCCTGAAAATATTGATTTCACATTCAAGAGTCAGATGGACCATGTTGTTTATGATAAATTTGACATCACCAAACTTCATGGAATGCTGGTCCTGAAAGATAAAAAACTTGAATTTACAAAGATTGGGATGAACCTTCTGGGTGCCACTTTTGGAATGGATGGTTTCTATGACACTAAGGTTTTGAATGAGCCATTGGTGAATATGAACCTTGACATCAAAAACCTGAGCATCCCGAAAACTTTCGAAAATTTTGTTACCGTTCAGAAATTTGCACCTATTGCAAAAAATATGACCGGTACCATGGACCTGAGAATGTTTGTGGATACCAAACTGGATAAGGCGATGAATCCGGTATTCAGTACCCTGAATGCAAATGGCAAACTGGATATAGATCGTGCCACCTTGTCTGATTTCCTTCCTATGAAGGAACTGGCTTCCCAGCTGAAAATGGATAAGTTTAATAATATAGTTATCAAGAATATTCATCCTTCTTTCGTGATCACGAATGGAAGGTTCAGCCTGAAGGAGCCTTTGAAATTCAATGTCGACCAGATCAAGGGTAATGTAACCGGTTCAAATGGTTTGGATAAAACACTGGACTATGTGGTAGGCATGGAAATTCCAACGGGTGACATGGGTGGTCAGGCAAGCTCCATCATCAACGGACTGGCAGGAAAAGACGTAGGTGTTACACTTCCAAAAACAGTTACAGTCAATGCCCTGATAGGAGGGACCTTTGATAAGCCTAGCGTAAAGATATCCATGAAAAATGCAGTAAATGGAATCGTAGATGATCTGAAGAAAAAGGCCCAGGAAGAATTTGATAAGAAGAAGAAAGAAGTTGAAGATAAGGCCAAGGCTGAAATAGACAAGCAAAAGCAACAGCTGGAAGCTCAGAAAAAGCAATTGGAAGACCAGGCTAAGGCCAAAGCAGATGCCCTGAAAAAGCAAGCTGATGACGAGAAGAAACGCCTGGAAGAAGAAGCAAAGAAAAAAGCAGACGAACAGAAAAACAACTTGAAAGACCAGGCGAAGAAAAAGCTGAACGGACTGTTTAAGTAATGTGATAATATAATAATTTGCTGATGTGCAAATGAAATACAAAATACTGTAGGGTCACGATATATCGTGACCCTATTTCATCTCTCTTTTAGGAACATAAAATGAAAAAACAAATATTAAAATATACTGCCTCATTGCTTTGCTTATATAGGGGAATGGCCATTTTTGGCGTGATGTTTTTCCTTTCGTTCACAGCCTTTGGACAAAAAAAATATGACCTGGGTATCTGTTGCGGGAAATATGAAAAATCAATATTTGGATTTTCACTGGTTAACAACTCAGATAGTACTGCAAAAATATCTGTTGTTAATATTGCAAGGAAAAGTGGGGATATACAGCTAAAACATTTTACCATACGTGAGGATACGCTGTTTCTAGTACTAACACCTGACATAAAAATACTAAAGCCGGGAATGAGTAGGGCGGATCTCCAAAACAAAATTGATGATGAAACCTATACCCAATACAGTATAAATCCACATGCAAAAATAGAACTGGGAGTTAAGCTTAAAAAGAAAATTTTCAGACGTTTAAAAGCAGTTGTAATGTATTTGCCGGGCAAAAATGTGATTGCTTATAAATTTGAAGGTTGAAATTTAGCTTTTCATGCATAAGCATAACAGCATTTAATGGAAAATTCAGATACATATAAATTGATATTGAAATATATTGAATGCGCCGAATATCATTGTAAAATCTTGAAAGAGTACTCCAAAGTTGATATTTTATTAATAGCTAAAAATCAAAAGTTAATTCCTAAGGAAGGAAATGTAGAGGATGTTTATTATAATTTTCATGGGGGTGGATGCTACTTCGAATGGGACGAAGGCAGAATTGACGTTGACTTTGGCCCTGATGGAAGATGTGATGGATTTGACTTATGGAGGCTCACGGACTATTTCGATGCAACGCCTGATAAAAGTCAATTTATCAATTTAGATGAGAACATTCTAAAGAACCAATTCGAGAAATTGGTGAAAAATAGAATTATTAGAAAGAGTAATGAGTTTCCAGGTCCTCACCTGTTCTATTTAACGAATCCTTAGATCAGGGCTTGCAATATGCTTTATATGAAACGCGCACAAGCATTAGTAATTATATTATTTATCAATTCAGGTTTTGATAAAGTCCTACCAGTCCAAAGCTCTTCTGAAACAGTATTACGAACATTTGCCGAAAATTATTCGCCATCAAAAGAGAAGGGGGAAATTTATCCATCTCTTCCCAATATAGATTCTTCGGTTCGAAAAGCAATTTATAGTTTGGATAAAGCATCGGAAAAGTATTTGACACTGATACTGCTAAAGCTTTATCATTCCCAGTTGAAATGTTGCAACCAATCCTATGAGCTCAGAAAAAATAATGCGTTTCAAATTGATAGTCTCAGGGATCCATTAATTTATGAGTTTGTAAAAATCACAAATTTATATCCGTTAAATACATCCCGGGAAATGCTAATACATTCAGGAATTGGATATGAGTGGGTTAAAAAGCACCCCGAAATATTGAAATATAAACCTGTGGGAGAAGCATATTTAGAAATCAGAAAATTATCTAAAGAACGAAAAATAAAAGTTGACTAGCTTGATATTTACTATTCGCTATGCTGTGAGAACTAAAAAAATAATTTTCTTTATTTTTCTAATAAATATATTTCTATTTGCCAGTTCTTGCCATCCACAAATCAAATTTGATAAGGATAGATGGCTTCAGAAAGATGCCGGAATACCCTCTTCTGATCGCGAAAAAATGCTCACTGATATAACAACTAATTTTAAGTTAGTTGGAATGAAGTATTCTCAAATAATTGATTTACTTGGCAACCCGGACTATACAGATTCTATGTCGCATTCATTGTCGTATTCAATCATTGTGGATTACGGATATGATATAGATCCTGTATATTTAAAGTATTTGGATTTTTCCATTTCCAAGGATTCGGTAATAACATCGTGGAAAGTCCAGTAGTATAAGAAGTAATATAATACCTCACTCAATAATCACGACGCCAGCTTCAAATTGCTTCCTGGCTTTTCCTGTTCCAGGGGTTTCAGTTTAGGAATAGTAAATATAAAGCTAGCACCCAGTCCGGGTACGGACTGAATCCTGATACTTCCTCCCTGGTCTTCCACTATCTTTTTTACAATGGCAAGTCCCACACCCGTGCTTTCAAAGGTATCCCGTGCCTGTAGAGTCTGGAATATAACAAATATCTTTTCGAAATATTGTTCTTCAATACCAGGACCGTTATCAGTCACAGAAAACTCCCAGAATTCACTCCTTTCACTGCTGGATATCCTGATAAATCCTTCTTCCTTGTCATTGTATTTTATGGCATTGCTGATCAGGTTAAGGAATATCTGCTGAAGTTTTATTTTCTCTCCAAACACAACCGGTTGATCCCCCTGTACATTTATTCTAAAATTTCGGGGTGGTTGTAGTAAACTTACACATTCATTTATGATTTCCGCGGTATGCAAATTCTCCGCCATCTGCCTGGATTTATTCAGCTTGGAATATTCCAGTATTCCATTGATGAGATTTTCCATTCTCGCTACGCGGCCCTTCAAAGTTTGAAGATTATTGATGGCTGCTTCCTTATTATCCTCTTCAATTTCTTCCTGTATCCAGGAGGAAAGGCTGCCCATGGCGCGTAATGGAGCTTTCAGGTCATGGGATACAACATAGGCAAACTTGTCAAGTTCCCTGTTGGACTTAGCAAGATTGTTATTTACCGTTTCCAGTTTAGAAAATGATTCCTGCAAATTCAGATTGGTCTGGTTCATGGCGCTCAGGATCACATCTGTGGATTTGGCAAGGCTCATGCAATGGAATGAAATAACACTTATGCAGATGATGGCGGACATCATTATATCACCCTCCATATTCCCGGGATTTCCATCGTGATAATTGCTGATGAGATGCGTCTGTGTAGTGGCATAAAAAGCCCAGATAAGGTGGAGGCAGGCTACCGCAAGATAAATCCAACCGGCTCTTTTTCCCAGTAGCATAAAGGTGGTTACTGCAAGTGCTAGGAGATAGAAATTTGCAGGTGCGTAAATTCCTCCGGTAAAATAAATAAATACATGTATGATCAGTACGGCAATAGCAATTAAAAAACTGTAAGCAAAGATTCGGTTTTTGTGCTTTTGGAAGGCAAGATAATTAACAACAGCCGTGACTGATAGAACTGGCATCAGGTACACCAGGAAACCCGGGAGGTGATAAACAAAATCCAGTATACAGAAAAGGATAACCCCGGTAAAGAATGTAATAATACTGAACAGCACAAAAAGTATGTACCTCTGGCTGGACATATAATCGCCTTCCGGGATGCTCCGGAAATAGTCACGGTGTAGAATGAATCTTAGCATAAAACTTTAATACAATATACAGGACAGGGTACGCAGAAAGATTGAAATTGAAAGCATGCAATCCCAATGTAAGAAATTCAGGTTTTGCGTGGAAATTTTAAGCAAAATCAGTTGATTAAACCATGGGATCAAACTGAAGCCAGAAAAATCCTGATTTCATCCGATTGAAGGGCCCTTTAAGCTAATAGTCTAATTATCAAACTATCACATTATCTAATTATCCCGTAACTTTGTAGTATGAAAGTTCATCTCATTGCCACAGGTGGAGCCATCATGCACAATCTTGCTATTGCCCTGAAAAAGAGGGGATATGAGGTTAGTGGGTCCGATGATGAAATATATGAGCCTGCGCATAGCCGTTTGGCGGCGCAAGGCCTGCTTCCTGAAGCTCATGGCTGGTTCCCTGAAAAACTTACAAGTGATATAGATGTCGTCATCCTTGGTATGCATGCCAGGCAGGATAATCCTGAACTCCTGCGTGCTACAGAACTTGGATTGAAAATCGTCTCTTTCCCTGAATTCATTTACGAAGAAAGCAAGAATAAGAACAGGGTAGTCATTGCCGGTAGTCATGGGAAGACCACAACAACCTCCATGGTGATGCATGTACTAAAAGCCGCCGGGAAGGTATTTGATTACGCAGTAGGTTCCAGTATAGAAGGATTTGTAGATAGTGTGAAGCTGACTGCCGATGCACCGATAATTATCATAGAAGGAGATGAGTACCTGACCTCCCCGATAGATAGGCGACCAAAGTTTTTATGGTACAAGCCACAGGTCAGTTACCTGACAGGCATAGCATGGGATCACATCAATGTGTTTCCAACGTATGAGGAATATTTCCAGCAGTTTGTTTTATTCCTCGATTCTCTGGAAAAGGATGCCATCTTTTTTTATAATCCGAATGATGCTGAAATAATCCGCTTGCTTGAATCCCATGGAAAGCATTTGAAATGTATTCCTGCCGTGACACCAGCTCATAAAATAGAAAATGGATCCACTACTGTAAATTTTTCAGGTGCTGAATATAAGCTATCTGTATTCGGGGAGCACAATATACAGAACCTTGCAGGAGCACAAAAGGTATGCGAGTGTCTTGGAGTTCCTGAAAGTGATTTCTGGAAATACATCCAAAACTTTAAGGGTGCGGGCAAGCGTCTCCAGAAGATTTATGAGGATAATAATATGATTGCTTACCGCGATTTTGCTCATGCACCCTCCAAGGTGAAAGCAACTGTAGAAGCCGTCAAGGAGCAATACCCCGGAAAGAAATTGATTGCTGCGTTGGAACTGCATACTTTCAGTTCGCTGAATCCTGAATTTATCAGGGAATATATGGGAAGCATGGATATGGCTGATGAAGCCATCGTCTACATCAATCCTGAAACGCAAAAAGCAAAACGTTCCACGCCAATAGGAACGGAAGAAATACTGAAGGCATTCGGAAAAGCAAGCCTCGTTTTTACTGATGATGCCGCTGACATAAGATCATTACTGCACAAAAATTACCCCGAACCTGTGAGCCTGCTGCTAATGAGCTCCGGGAATTTCGGAGGTACGGAATTAATAATTGAATAAGATTAGAATGATAATCTTTTTCATAAACGGAACTTTGCCCCCTAACCCCCTGAAGGGGGAACACATTAGTACAAACATTAATGAGAAAGTCCCCTTTAGGGTTCGCCGCGGCGAATAGGGGCAAGCTAAGGGAATACAAACTGCTAATATAAACTACAAAACATGCAACTGCAACTGAAGAAACCCCTGATCTTCCTGGATATTGAAGCCACAGGCCTCAGCGTAACGAAGGACAGGATCGTGGAAATAAGCCTGATGAAAAAACATCCGGATGAAAGGGAGGAAAGAAAGAACTGGAGGATAAATCCGGGGATTCCGATTCCTGAAAAGATTGTTGAACTCATACACATCACCAATGAAGATGTAGCTAATTCACCATCCTTTAAGGAAGTGGCACATGATGTACATAACTTCATGCTGGGTGCTGACCTTAGTGGATACAACTTGCACAAGCTGGACCTTCCCATGCTGATGGAAGAATTTCTGCGTGTTGGGATTGAATTCGATCTTAGCAAACGCAAACTGGTGGATGTACAACATATCTTCCACAAGATGGAACAGAGGACACTTGCCGCTGCCTATCGCTTTTATTGCGGTAAAAACCTTGAGAACAGTCATAGTGCAGATGCTGATATGCAGGCCACCTATGAGGTATTCATGGCGCAAATTGAAATGTATGATAATATAGGAAAAGATGTGGAAGCCATACACACTTTCATAGGTGATCCGGGAGGAAAACATGTGGATGTGGTAGGACGTATGGTGTATGACGATAAAGGAAAAGAGATATTTAATTTCGGCAAATACAAAGGGGAAACCGTAGAGAACGTACTCACCAAGGATCCCGGTTTTTATGGCTGGATGATGAATGGTGATTTCCCTACCTACACCAAGAAAAAACTGACTGAGATCAGATTGAGAATGAAGAAGAATTAGCCCCACCCCATCCCTCCCCAAGGGGGAGGGAGTTAAAGTCCTCCCTTTGGGGGAGGATTTAGGAGGGGCTTAACCAAATGATTAAACATCATCTAAAGCGAGGGGTTTTATATCCCTCACATGCACTCCTCGCAATGACAGAAAAATAAGATAATGGACGAACTTTTAGATCATAACCCCGTTATAGAATTGGAAAATGCTCCTGCAAATAAAGTAGGGAGGCGTTCTGTGGCGTTTTATACATTGGGATGCAAATTGAATTTCTCAGAAACATCCACCATTGCAAGGAAATTCAATGATGCCGGTTATGCCATTAACGATTTTGAAGAAGGCGCTGATGTGTATGTGATAAATACCTGTTCTGTTACAGATCATGCGGATAGGAAAACCAAGAGGGTAGTCAAGGAGGGATTGAAGAAAAATCCACTTGCTAATGTAATAGTCATCGGTTGTTATGCCCAGCTAAAACCTGAAGAAATCGTTTCCATTCCGGGGGTAAACCTGGTGCTGGGTGCCTCTGAAAAATTCAAGGTACTGGACTATGTAAATGAATTGCACAATGGCTGCGAACCTGCCATTTTTAATTCGCACATCAAGGAAGCCGTTACATTCAATGCAGCGTATTCAGCAGGGGACAGGACACGTTCTTTCCTGAAGATACAGGATGGCTGCAATTATTTCTGCAGCTTTTGTACCATACCATTGGCTCGCGGAAGAAGCAGAAGTACCACGGTTGAAGATGTTGTGAAATCAGCCACAGAAATTGCTGCAACAGGAGTGAAGGAAGTCGTCCTTACCGGAGTAAATATTGGTGATTTTGAAAACGAAGCAGGGGAAACTTTCTTTGATGTTGTAAAAGCACTGGATAATATCGAAGGCATTGAGCGATTCCGGATTTCATCCATAGAGCCGAATTTGCTGAGTGATGATATCATCCGTTTTGTAGCAGCCTCCAAAAAGTTTGTTCCGCATTTCCATATTCCATTGCAGTCTGGAAGTAATAAGATACTCGCCCTGATGCGCAGGCGCTACCAGAGAGAGTTGTATGCAGAACGGGTGGTCCTGATCAAGGAGCTCATGCCGGATGCCTGCATAGGCGTGGATGTGATTGTTGGTTTCCCATCGGAGTCCGAAGAAGATTTTATGGAGACCTATGATTTTATTCATTCATTGCCGGTTTCATATCTTCATGTATTCACCTACTCTGAAAGACCTGATACAACAGCATTACGCATTAAGGGCCGTGTACAGAATTCCATTCGTGGAGAACGCAATACCATGCTCACTAATTTATCCCATAAAAAGAAACGTGCCTTTTATGAAACACAAATAGGGAAGGAGTACAGCGTCATTTGGGAAGTAGGAAATCACGATGGCTGGATGCATGGCTTTACAGAAAACTACGTCAAGACCAAAGTCCCTTTTGTAGATGGCAGCGTGAATACTATTTCGGTCCTAACCCTCACAGAGATTGATGAGGATTGGGTTGTGATTGGGAAATAGTAAATGTTGAATAGCGAATATTTAAGTAGGGGGGCGACCTTTGCGCCTGCCTGTCGGCAGACAGGGTCGCCAAAATAAAATACTCCTTATAATATCTTCAGGCCATTCATCCGGATCATTTTTGCAAGTGAGTCTTCTTCCTCTTTTTTGCCAGCATTGTAAGTATGAATAATAAGATAAGTGTCATCCATTATCAGGTATTTAAATTCATTCCACTCATTGTTTCTTACCGAAAAATTGTCACCCCAGAGTACAAGGTTAATATCTTTTCCCTGAGAGGGATCTTTCTCATTATAGGCATCAAACAGATACGCTTCCTGTGGGTAATATCCCAATTGCTTTATATCTGAGATAAAGTTCCTGGAAAGTTCTACTGCTATTTTCTTGTTTATCATTGTTTCTGTTTTAATACTAATATTTCACATAAAGATCTGCTACCTTTCCAAGTGAAGGGCAGTTGTTGTACCAGACTATGTTTTTCTTTTTCTTTTTGTCCTTCCTCGTTCTTGATTCAGTTTTCTTAATAAACTTTCCGGCCTCTGCCGTGCAAGGGTAGAGGGCCAGAAAGTTGAGGGAGATTATAATAATTATGATTCGCTTCATTTGTTTATTGCGTTTTATAAAGGCAATCAATTTTGCAAACGATCAGTAATGGATTTTTCTGCTGGTATGTAATTGCCCGGGATAGGACATTCGTCTTTTTTTCTGCTTCATCCCGTTCGCGGATCCATGCCTGGAAGCGCTGTTCAGCATGATGCAGGGCTCCTTCCTCGGAGTATCCTTGTCCACGGAATTGGATGGTTTTGGTTATGTTTTTCTTGAAAAGTTCTGTAATCAGGCCCATACTGCTTATTTGCTTAGGTGTGTAATTGTGATATAAGCAAATATAGGAGCACTACCGGGCTGTTACAATCGCAAAAAAGTAGTAAAAAGGGTTAGCTACCTGATGTACCACCACGCGGGAAAACCTTGTTGAGAGCCTCTGTGCGTGAGCGTACATGAAGCTTTTCATAGATATTGCGGACGTGCGTACGGATGGTTTCCGTACTCAGGAAGAGCAGGTCTGCTATCTCCTTGTAACGATAGCCTTTGGAGAGCAGGGCCAGTATTTCATTTTCCCTTTTGGAAAGGACTTCTGTATCGGGATTGGGAGTGCTTTTGTGAAATGATGCAGCCACTTTGCGGGCTATTATGCCGGACATGGGCGAACCGCCCTTGTTGATATCCCTGATAGCCTCGTACAGCTGTTCTGAAGGGGTATTCTTGAGTACATAGCCGGTTGCTCCTGCACAAAGTGAGTCAAATATTTTATCATTGTCTTCAAAAACAGTAACCATCAGGAATTGTGTTGCCGGACGTTTTGGCTTTATGGCTTCCACGCAGGAAATACCATTCAATCGTGGAAGATTAATATCCATGAGTACAACATCAGGTTCAATGGATTCGAATACTTCCATGAAGTCTTCAGCATTGCCATAGGCCCCCACACAATGCATATCTGAAGTTGCATTAATGAGGTTGGTCATGCTTTCCCTGATGTCCTTATGGTCTTCTACGATGGCTACCTTTATCATAATTAAAATAGTTTACCTTCTGCTACAATTGTTGTTCCTTTACCCAGATAGGAGAGTACGTGTAATTCTCCTCCTACATTATCCATCCTGTTCTGCATATTTATCAGGCCGTTCCCGGTGGGTTTTACAGCCATATCCATGCCTTTTCCATCGTCCACTATTTTCATCACATAGTTATCTCCGGTGATGAGGAAGGAGACGAATATATTTTTTGCCTCGGCATATTTTATAGAGTTATTCAAAGCCTCTTTGAGGATCAGGAACAGATTGCGCCTCAATTCCGGATGGATGTTCATTTCAGGCACTTCCTCTGTGATGTCTATCTCATAATGTACCGTGGTATCCTCAAGGAAATGCAGGATATAATTCCGCATATAACTCAGCATACTCACCAGGTTATCATGTAATGGATTTACAGACCAGACTATTTCCCCAAGCTGTCCCACTATTTCCCTGGACGCATCTGAAAGCTTTGTGAATGATGTATGATTGATTCCGGGATTTTCTATTTTGGCTACTTCTGTCAGCAAGGAAATTCTTGTCAGTTCAGCACCTATGTTATCATGAATATCGCGCGCTATCCTGCCGCGTATACGGGCTACTTCCTGTTGGCGTTCCAGTATAGTGAGCTTCTTTTTAAATTCCCTTTCCAGGTAAAAACGTACGGATGCCACTATGGCAAGTACCAGGAAAATAAGTGTCGCTGCACGGAAAGGAATCGTCTTCCAGAAAGGGGGATTGATCTCTATATCTACAGTGGCTTCTTTTTCGCTCCAGTGGATTCCATCCATGCTGGCACGTACCCGGAATTTATAACTAGCAGGATCCAGGTTTGTATAATTAGCAAATCTTTTATCTGCGCCAACAGTCACCCAGTTATCATCAAATCCATCCATCCTGTATTGATAAATGATCCTTTCCGGGTTTTTATAATTCAGTGCGGTGAAGGAAATGGAAAACACATTCTGGTTATTTCTCAGGTTCACCTTATCAGCAAATGTAAATGTCTTGTTGAATAAATGCAAGGTATCATCAGGAGAGATAGATCTGTTGAATAACATGAAATCCGTCAGGTATACAGGGGGTATAATAATATTATCTTTCAATAAATCAGGATGCACAATGGTGAACCCGTTCACCCCACCGAAATAAATATTGTTTAACCTGTCAATATATGATGCATTACTATTAAACTCATTTCCCTGAATACCATCCATGACATCATAATTCTTTATTACAACCGGCTGTTCAGAATTGTTTTTCTCTGCGATAAAACCTACACTAGGCTTTATTATACATGATAACCCTCTATTGGTGGCGACCCAAACATTGCCATTTTTGTCAGTTTCAACTGAATTGATAAGATCATCACTCAAGCCGTCTTTTGTGGTGAAATACCTAAAGTTACCAGTCTTTTTATCATAAAAATGCACTCCCATATCTGTGCCAAACCAAACCAAGTTGTCACTTAAGGAAATACTGTTAAGCTTATCACTATTCATGCCATGCTTTATGGATCTATCAACATTCCAAACTTTAAACTGGTGCGTTTGTGTGTTGAAAGAGGCAAATCCTTGTAAAGAACCAATCCAGACAATTCCATCTTTATCCAGTTGTGAAGCAGTAATAATAAAATCACTCGCTTCATTCCCTTCTTCCTTACTTTTTGGGGAAAACCTTTCAAATTTTTCAACAGTCAAATCCATTTTATTGAGACCTTCACCAAAAGTCCCTAACCATATACAATTGTTTTTCTCATCATAATTAACACTAAAAACCGGACCCGAACTTGGAATTCCTGGATGATCATTGCTATATACATATTGGATGCATTTTCCCGTTTTGGGATCAAGTGAATTATATCCGTCACTGGGAGTTGTTACCCATATTTTCCCATTTCCATCTTGCGCAAGCGATAAGACCACATTACTGGTCAATGATGTCTTGGGATTTTTTGGATCATACATGTAATGCTTGAAGTTTTTAGTCTCAGGATCAAATCTATTTAATCCGCCTGTATTGGTTCCAACCCAGAGTGTTTTATCTTTATCTACTAAAAAAGCATTAACTGCATTATTACTCAATGAATTTGGATCTTCTGAATGATGGGAGTATGTTTCAAAAGCTGGTTGTTGCAAAAACATACCGGTTGCACCACCATCATAAGTTCCAATCCACATATGACCTTGTTTGTCTTCGTAAAGGCATTCAATATTATTACCACCAATGGACTGAAGATTGTAATCACTCTTAAGATAAACTTTAAAATTCTCATTCTTTTTATTGTAGAGATTAAGTCCTGCATCAGTTCCTACCCAGATATTACCCGAGTGATCCTGATAAATCCGCGCCACATTATTTGAACTTATAGAATGGATATCATTTGGATCATTTTGCCATATTTTTTTTTGTCCTGTTTTTAGATTCAATCTTTCCAAACCAATTACTGTGCAAAGCCATAAGTTGCCGTCCTTATCAAATAAAAAATCTAAAACGGAAGAATTAATAACGTTATGAGGGCTGGGGTCACTTTCATTCTCAAATTTTGACCACCAATCTATTATATGCCCATTTTTATTCATCCTAAAAAAACCTTCAAATGGAGCTGAGAAATAAATATCTCCATTCGCACCTTCGTCAATGTGATTTATTGAACTTACTTTTATTTTTTGGTTTTTAAACACCACATACGGATAGTGTCTGAATATTCCGGTTTTTTTATCCATGTAACTGAGTCCATTTTCATTGGCAACCCATAAACGTCTATGACTATCGTGAAAAAGGGCTGTTACCCTTCCAGGTGTAATTGAAGTATTATCGTCTTTCTTGTGGGTGTAATTTGTGAATTTATCCTTAATCCTGTCATACTTTGAAATTCCGACATCTGTACCAATCCATATATCTCCATTTGTATCAGGTGCAAGACAAAAAAGGTGGCTGGAAATAATTGAATTCTTACCTTCTTCAGGTAGGAACACCTTAAACTTATATCCATCGAATAAGTTCAATCCTTGCTGAGTGGCAAACCACATGAATCCAAATTTATCCTGGGCAATATTCATAACTGTAGTTTGGGATAACCCTTGGTCAGTACCCAACCTTTTGTAATAAAGATTGTCCTGGCCCCTTACCTCGAAAAAACCAAGTAAGAACAATGTGAATAAAAATACCTTTTGTAACCTGTAAATCATAATTGCTTTTCTAAGCACTAAATAAATTAACGGTATAAAGGTAAGACTTAACTTGAATAAAATAAGAATGGAGCTTTAAATTACTACTTTTTGGGGAAATTCAAAAAGTACCTATGGAATGCTCAACTGCACTCAAAAAAGAAAGAATGGCCCCACAATTGAAGCCATTCTTTAAAATAAGTTAAGAGTTGTTTTGTCAGGATTCAGCTATCCTTTAATTTGCCCAGACTTCTGGCCTTTAAGATACATATAAGCCATCATTGCAGCAGTGTCTGGATCAATACCTCCTTCGTGATTTTTTATAGTTCCAGTTTTTTGACCTTTTTGAAAAGTATAAACTATATTAGCCGCAGCATCCGGATCAATTCCACCGTTGCACTTTGCGGGAGGCAAGGATGCCCACTTAAACATAATCTTACCGGCATTCACTGCAGCAGCTCCGCCCAACATACTTAAAATCATGTTCCCCTGCACTCTTGGAGGATCCAATGAAACATAGTTTGCATATCCTAATAATGCGCCTTCAGCTGCGGCGGCAGCCCAATAAGATACTGAATTGATGCTATATGGATCATTGGCTCCCCCATTTATATAGCCATTTGTAACCCAAATATTTCCAGCAGGTACCTGTATAATACCTATAAAATAGCTATAAGATTTATTGGCTGCAAGGGTTGCCATAAAAAGTGGCTGTTGCTCCATTGGGGAAAGACAGGATTTTGCAATGGTATCTTCCATGGATATAATAAAACTTGGAATTCCAATTGCCGGAATATTGCTGAGACCAGTTAATAATTGATTAATTATATCCAGTTGTTCGGAGCTGTAACAATTTGTAGACATATAACCGCCTTGCATATATTGATTACAAACCGAATTTAATGTTTGAATTAATTCAGCTGTGGTAAAAGAAATTGAATCAAAGCTACTAGGATTCGGAGGAGCAGGATTAAAATAAGAAGGAATCAAAGTAGCTACAATACCGTTCCCAGGTGCTCCAACATTATTTATCATTGGATAAGGATTTGAACTACCAGCACCAGTGGCAGTAACAGCCGAAGTTAACAATGTTCCGAGAGTAACGTCAAGCCCATTAAATGGATTTAAAATCGAATTTGCCATAATTTATTTTTTTAAATTGTTAAAAATTATTTACGAATCGAAATTGGCAATATATTTGTGGTAATACAATTACTTAAAGTTCTTTTTTAATATACCAGTTTCTACTTTAGAACTTTTGGGTATAATTCTTAAAATTGTTTTTAAAGTCATGAAAAACATCCAAAAAAAAATCAAAACTATCCGCCAATGGCGTGAATTATCACAGCAGAATATGGCTGATGAATTAGGTGTTACTCAGAAAGCCTACAGTAAATTTGAATCAGGTGAAACCAAATGTGATTTGGAAAGACTTCTTAAAATTGCAACGACATTAAAAATTTCATTTAATGATTTGATAATGCATGAATCAGAATATATCATTTACAGATATAGCAATAGTTCTTCTATTGCAACTCATTTAAACCTGCAAACTGAATCGATTTACCTAATTAACGAACTGGAGAGATTAATGAATTCCAATCACAATGAAGCTATCAAAATTAAATCTATAGTAAAGAAATGGCTTGATAGTTAATCAGAATAAAAGATGGTGGAGTTGTAAACAATCTCAAGTCCTTTTAAAAAGGACTTAAGATCCTCCATTTATTTTCTATTTCCCCCTGCATTTTTTGAACCTTGTAAAAATGTATACGCCATATTCGAAGCCGTTACCGGATCTATTGCATTTATGACAGGATGTGCAGGTAACCAGTTATAGAAAATTTTTCCTGCGTTTACGGAAGCGCTGCCGCCAATAGCCATGAGCGTTAAGCGTTCCTGCGTAGGAGGCATGTTCAGTTTCTTGAAATTGATGTACCCTACCAATGCGCCTTCCATGGCGGCCTGTACCAGTAAAGGTAGTTTGGCAAGATTGGATGCTACAGGAGCCGGGCCGGGTTGTGGTGCAAAGAACTGTCCCCATGGTACGCCAATAGGCATGCAATTGATAATAACATTCCAGAAGGCTGCTGCCTTGGCTCCGATCATGGTTGCCATGTATAAGGGCGCTTTCTCTGCCTCCGTCATGATGCTTTGGTCCACGTAGCTTTCTATGGCGCCTATGTAAGGAGCAATCAGGTCAGGGCTTACCTTGGTAACTCCGTCCAGCAATTGCATGGCCAGCGTCATTTGAGTTGAATTAAGAAAATTGCAGGAATACAAAAAACAATTCTGGTAATCTGTATCTACCGCCCAGAGATCAGGCCCCAGCTGATTGGAAATAAAATTCAATGTATCTGAAGATGGAGGCTGTGGAACCAATGTCGGTAAATAGCCTTGTGTAAGACTGGTCACAATTTGTGAATTCATCTGGTTAGGATTTGCCTGGAAGGGTGATGCAGCAGCCTGCACAGCGGACGCCCAAAGTCCGGATAGATTTTGATACGGATTCATAAGTGAATTTGTTAGTTAAGTCGGTACATTGTTGAATTACGGGTTAAAGATAAAACCAAAAATAAGCTTTGCCACCATTGTGTAAGGAAATTACTACTATTTGGGGAAAGGCCGGGGGAAATGTTAAATGGTGAATTCTAAATTTTGAATGGTGAATTGTGGCTCAAAATTCATTCTTACCTTATGTGGAGCAGTTCCCCCTTTTCAAAGAGGGCAGGGGGATTTTCTTTCCTGCGGCGAATCAATCCACAATTGGATAGGGTTGAAACCCTATCCTAATCAGCATAGTGGGAAAAATCAGGGTTTAAACCCTGATTTTCAGAAGCACTATTTTCTGCATAGCATGGGGTTTCAACCCTATGCTGGAGAAAAAAAATCCCCGGAGATTTCAAAAACCTTCGGGGATCATTTAGTATTTTGTTATTATAATTTAGAGTTTTGAACCCTTACATATAGTTCAGGTCATTATTCGGTTTCAGGCGGATAATGTGCAGGGCATTGAACAATTTTATGAAAGGATAAACGGGATCAAATTCGTACCACTTGTGACCGAAATTAGCCCTGCCGCCAAACTTGTGGTGATTATTGTGATAGCTTTCGCCAAGCATTAAAATATCTATGGGAAGGAGATTCTTGGAAGTATCATTTACCTCGAAGCTGGTGCCACCGTAGATGTGCGCATACCAGTTAATAATAGCCCCGTGAATAGGATTGATGAACATGTGGATCGGGATCAGTAAATACATCCACCAGTGGTGTGCAAAGATGATGTAGAACGCAATGTAGAAGGCAGTCCATCCTATACGGGAACCCCAGCTATCACCCAGCCACTCCATGAATTTCCAGTTAGGGATATTCTTGGTGAACTTGGGTTCAACGTTTGCCTTGTCATTATTGATGGCCCTGAAAAGTTTCCAGGTCTGGAACATCATATCAAATACGTTCTTGGAAAATTTAGGGGAGTGTGGATCCTGCTCGGTATCTGCGTAAGCATGGTGCATCCTGTGCATGATGCCGTATGCCTTGGGACTGAGGAAAGATGTGCCCTGGAATACCCAGCTTAGTATGTAAAAGAATTTCTCCCAACCCTTGGACATGGTAAACATACGATGCGCTGAATACCTGTGACAGAAAAATGATTGAGTGAACAGGGAGAGATACCAGTGTGCTATGAAAAATATTAAAATGACCATATTGTAATTACTGCTGCAAAGTTACGGTTTTGGGCGCGTTGAAACATGATTTTAGTCATTTTTTTGATGAAAAACGGGTAAATGTAGCCTATTCCTCGGTAAAACAGATGTATCCTTCTCCTTTGTGAGGAACATGTTTGAATGAGAATCCTATAAAGCGTGAAATGTTATAAGATGTTCCGCTTATACTATAATTGCGTAAATATATTTTTATCTTAATTTGGTCCCAAGACATTTTAAGAATAAAAGAATTAATTTATGCCCGTCAAAAAAGCAAGCGTAATTACGCTACCTAAAACACCTACAGGCATTTCCGGACTTGATGAGATTACAGAAGGAGGTCTTCCTACAGGCCGCCCTACACTTATCTGCGGGGATGCAGGAGCCGGAAAAACACTATTTGCCATTGAATTTATTTTAAGGGGAGCACTTGATTACAAGGAACCCGGTGTCATCATCAGCTTCGAAGAAAAAGCCGTTGACATGGAAAAAAATGTAGCTTCCATGGGCTTTGACTTAAAGAAAATGCAAAAAAACAACCTCGTTAAATTTGATCACATCCATATTGAAAGAAGCGAGATCGAAGAAACCGGCGAGTACGATCTTGACGGCCTTTTTATACGCATAGGCTATGCAATAGATAACATAGGCGCTAAAAGGGTGGTGCTGGATACCATAGAAAACTTATTTGGAGGATTGGAAAATGAAGGCATTCTCCGCGCTGAGATCCGCAGGCTATTCACATGGTTGCGGGATAAAGGAGTAACTACTGTAATTACCGCTGAACGTGGAACCGGTAGCCTTACCCGTCATGGACTGGAGGAATATGTGTCCGATTGTGTGATCCTGCTGGACCATCGCATCATCAACCAGATTTCCACCCGTCGTTTGCGTGTGGTGAAGTATCGTGGTTCCCTGCATGGCACCAATGAATATCCTTTCCTGATAGGAGAAGATGGTATCTCCGTATTGCCCATTACTTCCCTGCAACTGAATAATAGAGTCACCACTACAAGGGTATCCAGTGGCATTCCAACCCTGGATCTTATGCTCAGCGGAAAAGGTTTCTTCAAGGGAAGTTCCATACTTGTTTCCGGTACTGCCGGGACAGGCAAGACCAGTATGGCGGTAAGCTTCGCTCATGCTGCCTGCCTGAGGAAAGAGCGCTGCCTGTATTTTGCCTTTGAGGAATCCGAGCACCAGATAATACGTAACATGAGATCCATAGGTATGCATCTTCAGGAGCATGTTGACAAGGGTTTGCTGCAGTTTGTAGCTTCCCGGCCAACTATGTATGGCCTTGAAATGCACCTGCTGAATATTTTCAAAAAGATAAAGGAATTCAAGCCCCAGATCGTCATACTGGATCCTATTACCAACCTCATCACTGCCGGACTGATGTTTGAGGTAAAAGCCATCCTGATACGCCTGATAGATTACCTGCAGGAAGAACAGATCACAGTTATGTTCACAGCGCTAAACTTAAATACTGTTACCACTGAGCAAACCGATGAAGGTGTTTCTTCACTGGTGGATGCATGGATAACTATCAAGGATATTGAATCCAACGGTGAACGTAACCGCGGATTGTATATCATGAAATCACGTGGAATGAATCATTCCAACCAGATCCGTGAATTTGTCATTACCAATCATGGCCTCAATCTTATTGATGTATACCTGGGTCCTGATGGCATACTTACCGGCTCTGCCAGGGAATCACAACTGCTCAACGAATCTGCAGGGCAGGAATTACGTTCCTTTGCCGTCACCCGCAAGGATAGGGAAATAGACCGCAAGAGAAAAGTCCTGGAAGCGCAGATACTATCCCTCAAGGAAGAATTTGATTCCGTACAGGATGAACTTAACAAATCCTATATGGAGGATGATCTCCGCAAAGAGATCTTGGAAAAAAACAGGAAACAATTATCACAAATCCGTTCTAATTCTACAGGCAATGGCAAAAGAAAGTAAATCCATAAAGAAAGCTGAGGAAAAATGGCAACTACGCCTGTATATAGCGGGCAATACACCAAAGTCAATGTCAGCATTGGCCAACCTCAAAAAATATTGTGACCAACACCTCAAGGGAAAATATTCCCTGGAAGTGGTGGACTTGCTAGTGAAACCACAATTGGCAGCCGGGGACCAGATTTTAGCTGTTCCCACTCTTGTGCGTAAAGTACCTGTACCTATAAGGAAAATAATAGGCGATCTATCCAATGAGGAAAAAGTATTGGTAGGTTTAAACATTACCCCACTCGTTTAAATTATTCCAATGCCAAAACAAAAGACGATCAATGCAGAATACATTTTCCGCCTGTTTATTACAGGTGCCTCGCCTAATTCTTCCAGGGCCATTTCCAATATCAAGGAATATTGTGAAGAACATATAAAAGGGAGATATTCCCTCGAGATCATTGATGTATACCAGGAGCCTGTGCTTGCCATGGAAGAGCAGATCATTGCACTGCCGCTACTGGTAAAGAAATTACCTCTTCCCGAAAGAAAACTGATTGGTGATATGTCCGATCGCGCCAAGGTTTTGAAAGGACTGGGTATAACGAAATAATAGTTTATGAGTGTTAAAAAGTCAGACTCCGTTCATCCGGAGATCATAGAATTACGACAACAGCTTGCCGAGGCTAATGACCTTATAGAGGCTATCCGTACCGGCCAGATAGATGCCCTTGTTGTCAATGGGGCCAAAGGCCATGAATTATATACGCTGAAAACAGCTGACCAATCCTACCGTGTCTTTATAGAAAAAATGATAGAAGGTGCTATCAGTATTGATAAGGACGATGTGATACTGTATGCCAATTGCCGCTTTTCAGAAATGGTGGGCATTGATCTCCATGATATCATTGGATCCAGGCTAAGCGATCATATAGCTCCGGAAGAGGCTGAACATTTCAGGAAAGTGATCGCTTCTTCCTGGGAAGGGGACTTCAAGGAGGAACTATGCCTCAAGACTGCTGCAGGAGAAATGCCGGTACAAGTATCACTGGCAACGCTGGATGTGGATTCGGTGCGTGTACTGAGTATTGTGCTAACGGATCTTACAGAACAGAAGAAGACACAAAAACAACTTCGTGAAAATAATAGAAAATTATTGGAGCTGAATAATGCACTGGAAGCAAGTAACAGCGACCTGATGCAATTTGCTTCTGTAGCTTCCCATGACCTTCAGGAGCCATTGAGGAAGATCCAGATTTTTTCCCAGATGCTCAAGGAAAATAATGGCGACCTTAAAAATATAGATTACCAGAACTATATTGAAAAGATCATTCATTCTGCATCGCGGATGAGGACACTGATAGTGGATGTATTGAATTATTCAAAACTATCCATGGATGATAATTCATTTGAAAAACTTGACCTGACAAAGATCGTTGAGGAAGTCCTCGAAGATTTTGAATTGCTGGTCTCGGAAAAATCTGCAACGATCAACTATGTTAAATTGCCGGTAATAAAAGGTATCAGGGGCCAGGTGAGGCAGGTGTTCCAGAATGTTATTTCCAATGCGCTGAAATTTTCAAAAAAGGATGTAGCCCCGGTCATTGATATCAATTTCCGCATGGTAAATGAAAAATCCTTTACCAGCCCTGAAGTAACTGATGGAAATTATTTCATTGTTTCCATAAAAGACAATGGTATTGGATTTGAAGAAAAATACCAGGAAAATATATTTGCCATATTCGAAAGACTGAACTCCAAGGAAGCCTATGAAGGCACCGGCATCGGTATGGCCATTGCCAGGAAGATCATGGATAAACATCACGGACTCATAACTGCAAAAAGCGCCCTGGGAGAAGGCTCCGAATTCCTTCTTCTTTTCCCCATCACAAAGAAAATAAAATGAATATGGAATCCAGAAAGATATTGCTTGCAGAGGACGATTCTGATGATCGTGAGTTCTTTTACAATTTCCTGCGTGAAAGGAATGACATTTCAATACTTCCTATAGCATTGGATGGAGTGCAGGTTTTTGAATACCTGAATAAAAACAGGACAGAATTTTCCCTGCTTCCTGATGTGATCATCCTTGATCAGAATATGCCCCGGAAAAATGGATTGCAAACCCTGGAACTTCTGAAAAACACTGCTGAATTTTTGCACATTCCCGTGGTTATTTATTCCACCTATGCCAACGATTTTTTGATACAGAAATCCATGGAAATGGGAGCAGCAAAAGTATTCACCAAACCACAGGACAGGGAAGGCTACAATAAAATGATCGATGATCTTTTTGTAATGTTCCTGAATGTTTCTGTAGCGCACAGATAGGAGGGATTTGGTGCCTAATAAAACCTTCGTCACGATGGGACTTGGAAAAACTCTTTATCATTCATGCTACCAAAGCTACGTCCCTCTGGGACTGAAGTCATTTTCATCATCAAACCTTCTCCTGAATATCGCGTTAAACAACCCACAAAAAAAACCGCCCTTGTGAGGCGGTTTCCTTATATCATCTAAAATCAGATTATTTCTTCTTTGGAACATAGTCCTGGCTTAGAACTTTCATTTCAGTACGACGATTAGCCTGGTGTTTTTCTTCGCTACAATCCATTCCCGGACCTTTACCATCTTCGCAGGCACACTCATTTTTCAAATCCCTTTCTCCATATCCTTTTGCCACCATACGGTCAGGATCTACACCTTTCTTAATAAGGTAAGCCACCGCTGAATCAGCACGTCTTTGGGAAAGTGTATCGTTATATGCATAGCTGGAACGACAGTCAGTATGGGAGCTAAGCTCTATGGTAATGTTTGGATTCTCATTCATTATAGTCACAAGTGAGTCAAGCGTTGGCTTGGCATCATCACGGATATTTGCCTTATCCAGGTCATAGTGAATACCACTAAGTTCAATTTTAACATCCTGCCTTGTGAGGTAAAGATCTTTCTTTACATAATGCTGGGAAAGTTCAAATCCAACAGTAGTGGCGTATACAGGCTTACTATTAAACCAACCTTTCTTTTTACCATTTACAGAATACGCTTCGTTCTTGTTCAACCTGAAATAATAATTACCACTATCATTGGAGGTAACTTCAAGGCTGGTTCCATTATTTCCTTCCAGTTTCACTTTTGCGCCAGGGATTACTTCAGTAGGTTTTTTTGCATTGTATACCGTACCGCGGATACTGAATGAAAGCGGAGTAATGTAGAACGTATAAATATCCAATTGACCCAATCCATGCTGACGGTCGGAAGCAAAGAAACCTGATTCCATTCCTTCGTCATACGTAATGCTTATATCATTACCACCGGAGTTGATAGGGTATTTCAGATTCTTAGGCTTGCTCCATGAAGGATTCTTACCAGTTGTAACGTAAATATCCATACCACCCATACCCGGAAGTCCGTTGGAACTGAAGTAGAGGGTAGTATCATTCAGCCATGAAGGATAAACTTCATCGCCGTCAGTGTTTACAGTTTTACCAAGATTGATAGGATCGCTCCAGGTATGGCTTCTCTTTACAAAGGTGGAAAGATACAGGTCATGTCCGCCTTCACCGCCCGGAATATCACTGGAGAAAACCAGTCTTTGTCCGTCAGGGGAAATGGCAGGCTGTCCGTAATCGGAGGAAGTATCCACGCAGAAAGGAAGCACTGTAGCGCCGCCCCAGGCTTTACCCTTGTTCTCAGCCATCATTACAACGCAGTTACGGATGCTATCACCCTTGGCTCCGTTACACTGTGTATAGTACATGGTATTACCCTTTGCATCTATATAAGCGGCTCCATCATTCATCATGGTATTTACACCTTCGTTGCTGATGAGGGCAGGGGAAGACCATTTCATGGATTTCCTATCCTTGCCGCTGAACTTCCTTTCCATATAGAATATATCGCTATACGCGCCACCGGTACGTCCAAAAGTCTTTCCACCCGTAGTACCCGGACGGTCAGAAGTGAAGTACAGGATATCTTTCTTAAGGAACGGAGACCATTCTGAACTGGCAGTATTTGCAATCTTGAAGTTATCCACCACAAAACGTGTTTGCGGATTCGTCTTCCAGTCCATTGCTTCTTTTACGAGTTTCCTTTCCTCGGCAACTTTCGGATCACCCGGAACTTCTTTTTCGTAAATATCAAATTCCTTCAAAGCCTCAAGATATTTTTCATTCATCTTTTTAGCTTCGGCAAGTTGGTAGTGAAGTTTTACATCTGAATAACCAAGGGCTGCTGCGATGGTGAACCAGTCGTCAGCTTGTTTGTAGTTGTAGTTCTTAGCCTGAAGTTCTCCGATCTTGTAAGCCAGCTTGGCTTTTTTCTCTCTAACTTTCTCGGCTTTGTACATTTTCTTGTACCCATCAATGGCAAGGGCATATTGTTCCTTGTTCTCCGCAATCTCAGGATTTCCGGCAAACTGGTTGGAACAGGAGTAAAAACTCATACCCATTACACAAAGAAGTAACCATACGTAGCATGTTCGCATATCGGCAATGTTATTAATTGTTCGCAAAATACTTAAAATTTGAGAGATATTCCAAATTGTTGTACTATTTGTAGTTTATGATCTCCAAGTTTTTTATCGAGTTAACCAACTTATTTAACGAAAAGAAGCTCGCGGTATTTTGGAAGCGGCCATAATTTATCGTCAATATATAGTTCAAGCTTATCAGCGTGGTAACGGATGATCTCGAAATAAGGCTTCACCTTGTGACAGTAAGCAACGGCTTTCGCCTTGCTGCCTTCTATCTTGTTGGCATTCCTTCTTTCCTCAATCATTTCAAATACATTGGTACGTATCAGATTGATGTGGTTAGATATACGTTGTATGTAATCCTTGCCCATTTCAGCTTCTGTAACGAAACCATTGTCGGTCAGCTGACCATAATTCAATAACAGCTCATTCAGATACTCCACTGCACATGGCATGATCTGGGAAAGAGCCATCTCTCCGATCATACGGGATTCAATCTGGATCTGCTTGGTGTAGTGCTCCAGGAAGATATCGTGCCTTGCTTCAAGTTCCCTGTGGGAAAGGATCCCATTTTCCTCAAACAGCTTCACCGTTTGGTCGGAAATATAAGCATCCAGTGATTCAGGCGTAGTCTTTACATTGGATAAACCGCGCTTTTCTGCTTGCTTCACCCAGTCATCGCTATAGTTGTTTCCTTCAAATAAAATTCTCTTCGAGTCCTTTACATATCCCCTAAGGACGCTAAGGATGGCTGCATCGGTTTCTTCACCCTTCGCAATGAGGCCATCTACCTCATGCTTAAAGGATTTGAGCTGTGCACCTACAATTGTGTTTAAGACAATCATGGCGGAAGATGTATTAGTGGAAGAACCTACCGCGCGGAATTCAAACTTATTACCCGTGAAGGCAAAAGGAGAAGTACGGTTACGGTCTGTATTATCCAGCAATATTTCAGGAACCTTAGGGATATGCGATGCCTTGTTGCTGGCAGCAGTGGATTTTTTGTCCTTCTTAGGAGATTCCAGTTCATGCAGCACATTGGCCAAAGCCTCGCCGATGAAAATGGAAATGATGGCAGGAGGGGCCTCATTGGCTCCAAGCCTGTGATCATTGGATGCACTTGCAATACTTGCCCTCAAAAGGTCCGCATTATCATTAACGGCCTTGATGGTGTTGATAAAGAAGGTCAGGAATTGCAGATTGCTCTTTGGGTTATCGCCCGGAGAAAGAAGATTCACTCCTGTATCCGTTCCAATACTCCAGTTGCAATGCTTTCCGGAGCCATTTACACCTGCAAAAGGTTTTTCATGAAGGATGCACTCAAGGTTATGACGCTTGGCAACCTTTGCCATTACGTCCATCAGCAATTGGTTGTGATCAACAGCAATGTTTACGTCCTCAAATTGCGGAGCGCACTCATATTGGGAAGGAGCCACCTCATTGTGCCTGGTCCTTAACGGAATGCCCAGTTGGTAAGCTTCTTTTTCGAAATCAGTCATGTAAGCCAACACTCGTTCAGGAATGGAAGCAAAGTAATGGTCTTCCAGTTGCTGACCCTTTGCCGGAGCGTGTCCGAATAGGGTTCTTCCTGTGAGCATCAGGTCCGTACGTGCATTGAATAATGCTGCATCCACCAGGAAATATTCCTGCTCAATGCCCAGGGTAGCTGCTGCCTTTTTAACCTTTGGGTCAAAATAATGGCAAACCTCTACAGAAGCCTGTTCAGCAAAATGCAATGCCTTGAGTAGTGGCGCCTTATAATCCAGGGCCTCGCCTGTGTAGGATACAAATATAGTTGGGATGCAGAGGGTTAGCCCTGCCTGTGTACGCATCAAAAATGCGGGGGAACTTGGGTCCCATGCTGTATAACCCCTTGCCTCAAAGGTAGTTCTGATACCACCGTTAGGAAAGCTGGATGCATCCGGTTCTTGTTGTACAAGGGCTCCTGCGGAGAAATTTTCCACCGGCTCGCCATCGCGAAGTTCAAAGAAGGAGTCATGCTTTTCCGCCGTAGTACCGGTCATAGGCTGGAACCAGTGGGTATAATGGGTGGCGCCCATCTCCATAGCCCAGCTCTTCAGGCCCGCAGCTACTTCATCAGCAACCTTGCGGCTGATCTTTTCGCCAGACTGAATGATGCCTGTGATGCTTTTGTAAGTGTCCTTAGGGAGGTACTTCCGCATAGTCTTATCCCCGAATACGTGAGTACCGTAGATTTCGGAAATGACTGATTTGGCGGGTTTTTGCTTGTCTTCTTGTCGGTTTTGAATGGCTGATAGTGCTTTAAATCGAAGAGAATCCATTGGTTATGATAAGTTATTTTGAGTGTACTTATTTCGGGTTCAAAATAACGGAATCCTTCTGACTCATGGAAATTTTTTTGTCCACATCATTAATATAGCCACAGCATGATTTCGGATTTCGGATTTTCGATTGCGGATTTTATAAAGACCGCTTCCGCGAGCGTCCGCTCGTGGTATTACGGTTCCGTAGGGGCGAACCCGTGTGCCTGCTTGTCGGCAGACAGGGTCGCCCAGGAAAAGCAACCGAATAAAAGGCAATCACATGGGATCGCCCCTACATTCCATAAAAATATTCTTCCAAAAAAAAGTGTCCCTCCGCGCTCTTTTGTTGTTATTGATATGGAACGATCTTACCTCACCTGGATTAATTCCCGCTTCCCTGAATAATTACCCTTCCCCCGCCAAGGCGGGACCTTCCCTTCAAAAGGGAAGGAGTTTCGCTTCGCGAAACAAGCTGCCGCGTACAGGTTTTACGAAGTAAAACTCCTCCCTTTAGAAAAGGGAGGTGGCGAAGCCGGAGGGATTGAAACAGGGGATAGACAATAACAAAGTCAATACCCATGAAAAACCCATTAGACCCATCAGACCCAAAGAATCATCCATCCCTCGGATCGTATTTAAAATACTGCCGCAAAAGGCTGGATATAATTGCAGAAGAGATCCGGATTGTTAAGGAAATTACGAAAAGTGAAGAGGAGAAAATGAGAGTGGAAGCACACCGGATAGCGGAAAAGTTACGTAGGGAAAGACGCAATAATGAGGATCAGGAGCAAAGGGAAAGAAAAGAAAAAATGAAAATGTATAAACAATTAAACAACAAATAAAGATGGAACAGAATCCAACAACAGGGCCTATGCAAAATGATGATGCCGGCCCTCGTAAAACCATGGCAGAACTCGAAGCACATGCCAAGGAACTGGTGCGTAAAAAATGGCTGGAGGAAAATGACCTGGAAATGCAGGAAGTAAAGAAGAAGGAAACCATGCAGGAAGCCATACGCACCCTGCGCAGACCCGGACTTTTTAAAGTGCAGACCGCCCGCGAAACACTGGAGGAAGCAAAGAATAAACCCATCCCTAAAATGCTCTTCGATGAGTTCTGGTTCGAGGGGGAAATATGCATTCTTTTTGCCGATACCAATGTGGGGAAATCAATACTTGCGGTGCAGATAGCCGATAGCATCAGCAAGGGCATTCCTATACAGGGGTTTGAGATGGAAGCGAAGAAACAGAGGGTACTGTATTTTGATTTTGAACTTAGTGATAAACAGTTCCAGGGGCGCTGCACCAATGAGTATGATGACTCGTATCTTTTTGATGATAATTTACTGCGCGGAACCATAGATCCCGATGATATAATTCCCGATGGCATAGACCCGAATGAATACCTGAAGTTTTGCCTGGCGGATGAAATAGAATGGACACAGGTAAAGGTTCTCATCATAGATAATATCACCTACCTGCGTGATGAGACCGAGAAAGCACGGGACGCCCTTCCACTGATGAAGCAACTCAAGGTGCTGAAGGAAAAATACGACCTGAGCATTCTCATTCTGGCGCATACCCCTAAGCGCGATCCTGCCAAACCCCTGCATAAAAACGACCTGCAAGGCAGTAAGATGCTCAGTAATTTCTGCGATTCATCCTTTGCGATAGGAGAGAGCACCCGTGAGAAAGGCATGCGCTACCTGAAGCAGATAAAAGTCCGCAATAAGGAGTTCCGCTACGACTCCGAAAAAGTGATCCTCTGCAAGATCGACAAACCCCTAAACTTCGTGCAATTCGAATTCGTAGGCTACGATTACGAAAGCAATCATTTAAAACAATTCAGCAAGGAAGACAAGGAAGAACTTATTGAGGAAGTAAAAAAAATGTCAGCACATGGATTTTCCCAAAGGGATATTGCCGCGGAGCTGGGGTTGAGTCTTTCAAAAGTAAACAGATCACTGAACTCATAAAGTGTTTCATCGTGTTTCAGGTGTTTCACTTGTTCCATACTGAAACAGTGAAACACTTGAGTTGTTATCCTTAGCGTCCTCGCTAAGGATTTTTGAACTTTTAGCCTCCTGGCTGCTTTGTGCTTTTTATACCTCACCGCGCTTCCGCGCGACCTCTCCATATGGAGAGGTCTGAACATCTTTTCCAGTTATAACTAAACTATCATAGTTGTCATTCAGGAGGAACCTTGCCAGTATTTGTGATTGGGTTGAAAAATTGAGATTGGCATAAGTAAGTACTTGCGCCAGTGAGGAGATTACTGAGTTTAATCCCTAAGGGATATCCCCCCTTTGACAGGGGGTTAGGGGATGACACATCGAACAACAAGCCTCTAGATAAGTGTTTCAGGTGTTTCACTATGTCCATACTGAAACAGTGAAACGCATTTAAACGCTTTTAAAACAAAACACACTTTATATATTACGGAAAAACTCTATCTTTGTTACAAATAAAGTCATTCCTTTATATGATAAAAATAAAAACATTTCTCTGCGGATTACTATTGCTGTTTGTTAGTGTACAATTGAAAGCAGAAATGCGACCGGTACCAGAAAAATCAGGTAGTCCTACAGTAGTATATCAGGTAGTAAATGATACTGCACTTGAAAAAAGAATAAGCCTACTTGAATTAAAGGACCAGGCAAATAAGGATTGGACAGATACCAACCACCGCATGATAGACCATTGGATATACTGGGTACAGGTGCTGCTTGCGGTTTTAGTGATTGCATTTGGAGCTGTTGGATATTTCGTTGTAAAAAAATATGCACAACAAGCTAAGGACGATGCTGAAAAAGCAGCAGCCAATGCAAAATCAGATGCTGAAAAGGCTCATGAACAATCATTGCAAGCTGAGGCATTCTTGAGTAAAATAGACGGGTATGTTCAAAAAGCAGAAGTCCATACTGATGTTTTGGCAAAAATGACTGAGAAGGGCGAGGAACAACTAACAAAAATTTCTTTAGAAGAAGTGCGGACACCTGCGGACAAGGAAGTGATAAAAAGTATCATTGAAGAATCTCTTAAAGAAAACACTTTAGACTCTTTAAAGAACCTTATTCATGCCCGTGCCATAAAAGCATATGACGATGAAAATTTTGAAGAAGCTCTTCGTCTTTTTAATTATTATGTTGACTTATTTGATGGAGATGGAAATATTTATTTTAGTAGAGGATATGTTAATGGAATGTTGGTAAATTATAAGGAAGCTGTTTCAGATTGGAGCAAATCTATAATATTAGATTCTAATTTTTCTCCAACTTACTACAATAGAGGGCTTTTGTTTCAGAAGCTTGGGGAAAATGAAAAAGCAATGAATGACTATAGAAAGGCAATAGAACTAGATAATAAAAATGTATTTGCTCACATAAATAGAGGAACTTTATATAATGAACTTGGTGACAATGAAAATGCATTAATTAATTATGAAAAAGCATTACAATTGAATCCTAATATCGCGTTGCTTTATTACAACATGGGAAATGCATATAGCGATCTTGATGAAAAAGAATTAGCATTGGATAAATATGATAAAGCAATTAAATTGGATCCAACGTATGTTGATGCATATTGGAATCGTTCCACTGTTTATGAAAGGCTTGGTAATAAAGAACTAGCTCAAAAAGATAAAGCAAAGGCTATTGAATTAGACCCGCATGTGGAAGAGAGAGCGAAGAATAATAACAAATAAATACCCGCCTTTTTCATTTGTTTCACTGTTCCGGATTGAAACAAATGAAACACCTGAAACGAGTGAAACACTTATCCACAGTTCCACCCCTACGGGGTGGTGGGAGGGAGGGCGATTCCTTACCCTGGGTTTCACCCAGGGCTACAAACATGTCACCCCGCTGAGGTGAAGCTGACCATTCGCAAGATTATCACTAATATCAGCAAGTTGTTCAGCCCTCTCTTAAAGGAGAGGGCAGGCGACAGCGGGCCTGTCCCGATCTATCGGGAGTGAGGTATCAGTCCCATCGGGACGTAGTTTTGGTAGCACAAGTCACGACCACCGATTTTCAAGTCCCATCGGGACGGAGGTTTAATTAGTCCGTAAAAGAACCTGCGCCCCTACGGGGCTTTGAAGAGGGTGGTGGTAGACGCACATTTCTACCAAACCTACACCCCGCTGGGGTGAAGCTCGCCATTCGCACGGTTATCACTAATACCAGAAAGTTGCTCAGCCGGGTGAGGTATAAAAAAAAAGGGGCGAACCCATTGGTCCGCCCCGGCAGTAGTCTGATATGTATTATACAATTATTGTTGAATATGTTCTTCGCGTTTCAGTGATTCCATATCTATAACATAACGGAAGCGCACTTCTTCATCCATCATTTTTTCGAAGGCTTCATTGATGTCCTGCATATTGATGAATTCCACATCAGGGAGGATATTGTGTTCTGCACAGAAATCAAGCACTTCCTGGGTTTCTGCAATGCCACCGATGACGGATCCGCCTACGGTCCTGGCTTGCATTACCATTTCATTATTATCAAGGGGCTTTGTATAGGGACCAATGAGACCGACGGTAACAAGGGCACCGCGATAGTGCAAAAGGCATACATACGGATTTATATCAAATGGATCAGGAATCGTTATTAGTATATAATTGAAATAAGTCTCGTATTTCTTCATCGCTTTTTCGTCAGAGGAAATGAGCACTTTATCAGCACCTAGTTTTATGGCAGCCCTTTTCTTTTCCTCGTTCTGCGTGATGGCAGTTACTTCCGCACCCATTGCCCTTGCTATTTTCACCGCCATGTGTCCGAGTCCGCCGATGCCTACAATTCCCACTTTATCACCGGCTTTTACGCCCCAGCGTTTCAATGGGGAATAAGTGGTAATTCCTGCACAAAGAATAGGAGCAGCCTTTGATATTTCCAACGCTTCAGGGATGCGCAACAGGAATTTTTTATTCACTACCAGAGTAGTGGGGTATCCGCCATAGGTATTGAATTCACTGCCATTGGGCCTCATATAGCCGTTGTAGGTCATGGTGGCTCCATGCGTGCCCTCACAAAATTGTTCTTCGCCTTCCTTGCAGGCCCCGCACTCATGACAGCTATCTATCATGCAGCCTACACCTACTATGTCGTCTTTCTTGAAGTTCCTTACGCTGCTTCCTTTGGATACAATTCTGCCAATAATTTCATGTCCTGGAACGCATGGATAAATGGTGTTTTTCCAGTCATCATTTACCTGGTGAAGATCCGAATGGCATACCCCGCAATAGAGTACATCAATCAATACTTCATTTTCATTGGGAGCATTTCTATCAAATTCCATAGGCTGGAGCTTCTTACCCCCCAGCAATAATCCGGAGGCACCGTATGCCCTGGTCATAATTTTTTTTACTGTGTGTGTTTCTTGTTTCATAAAGTGTTAATTAATAATGAGTGCCCAATGATAACCTGCTTGTTGTGGATTTAGTTTCAAAGGGCGCCTAAGGTGTTCGCTACGATCGTAGGGGCAACCCTTGTGGTTGCCCTAAAATCAAACCGAACCAAAGGGCGACCCTGTCTGCCGACAGGCAGGCACAAGGGTCGCCCCTACAAATCCGAAATCGACAATCCGCAATCCACTAATCCTATAAAATTATGCAGAAATGCTGTAACGTATAAAAAGCATTCGGGTTTTAGTTTTGAACCATAATTTGAAACGTACCCCCAACCCCATAACGAACCAAGATCATGAAAATACTATCTTCATATTCTTTCCTGATAGCAGTGGCGGCTTTTGTGTTGTTGATTGGAATGAAAGCAAAGAGCAATAGTAATGGTCCGCAAAGTACTGCTACCACCATGGGAACTACCACCGCTACCAATAGCACTACCATGACTACCAGTACCAGTATGACCACGAGTACCAACAGTACAACCATGACTACTTCCGGTACTAGTACTAGCACTAACGGCACTACAACCTTAGGGACTACTACAAGTACCAATGGAACCACAACATTAGGTACTACCACAAGCACAAACGGTACAACGACGAGCACCAGTGGCACTACCACAAGTACTAACGGAACCACCACCAGCACTAATGGCACTACTACCTATAGAACTAACGGGCCATCCGATGGCGGAGCTACCACCACAGGAACTGTTACCCGTGTAAAACCTAAGAGCAATCCAAAACCACAAACCAAGACCACGGCAAGTCACTCTGCCAAAACCAGTACAAAGCGCAGTCACACAGATACCATGATCCTACGCAAGAACAGATAGGTTTTGTTTCATCGAAAATCCCTTTTCGTAAAGGACCAATTCCTGGAACACCCTACTCAGAAAGCCTCCTTGTCCGAAAAACAGGGTGGCTTTTTTGATTTGTGAGGGATTAGCCGCGTCCGTAGGGGCAACCCTTGTGGTTGCCCTTTATGCGACTGTTTTCTCCGGGCGGACACACGGGTCCGCCCCCACAAATGCTGCATTACGAAAGATTAGCACTAACAAAAGCAAGTAGTTCAGCCCTCTCTTAAAGGAGAGGGCAGGCGGCAGCCGGGTGAGGCATAAGATTCCGGAGGCATCCGAATTAAGTTCTTCGCTATGTCAACCCTGCCTGTCGCAGGCAGGCCCCTAACCCCGTTATTCCGCTTCGCTCCATGATTGTTTCACAATTCAAAGTGGGAATATCCCTACGGGATTAAAAACTGCCTACTGATGACTGTTAACTGCTAACTGATTTTTCTTATCTTTGCCGTCCAAAATTTATTTTATGTTTGAGAGTTTATCGGAACGGATAGAAGGAGCGTTTAAGATCCTTAAAGGACAAGGGCGCATTACCGAGATCAATATTGCTGAAATGCTGAAGGAAGTCCGCAGGGCCCTGGTGGATGCGGATGTGAACTATAAGATAGCCAAGACTTTTACTGACGAGGTGAAAGCCAAGGCATTGGGTCAAGACGTTATCAAGTCGGTAAGTCCGGGACAGATGCTTGTAAAGATCGTCAACGACGAACTGATCCAGCTGATGGGCGGTACCAAGTCCGACCTCAACCTTAGCGGCAATCCTACGGTGATCCTGATGTCCGGTCTGCAAGGTTCGGGTAAAACCACCTTTTCCGGTAAGCTGGCCAGTTTTATTAAAAAGAAAGGTAAGAAACCTTTACTTGTGGCGGGCGACGTTTACCGTCCGGCGGCGATCAACCAGTTGCAAACCCTCGGTGGGAATCTTGAAATAGATGTTTACGCTGAACCTGAAAATAAAAATCCTGTGTCTATTGCGCAGAATGCCATAGCACATGCCAAGGCAAACGGATTCAATGTAGTGATCATAGATACTGCAGGCCGTCTTTCCGTGGATGAGGAGATGATGAATGAAATTGCGAAGCTGAAGCAGGAAACCAAGCCTCATGAAATTCTCTTCGTGGTGGATTCCATGACGGGTCAGGATGCGGTGAATACTGCCAAGGCCTTCAATGACCGCCTGGACTTCACTGGCGTAGTTCTTACCAAGCTTGATGGTGATACACGCGGCGGTGCTGCGTTATCCATTACCAGCATTGTAAACAAACCGATCAAATTCGTTGGTACGGGTGAGAAGATGGATGCCATTGATGTATTCTATCCTGAACGTATGGCACAACGTATCCTCGGTATGGGTGATATCGTTTCCTTCGTGGAACGTGCGCAGGAGGTAATTGATGAGGAAGAAGCGGAACGCCTGCAGAAGAAACTCCGGAAATCACAATTTGATTTCGAGGATTTCCTCGGTCAGTTGAAACAGATCAAGAAAATGGGGAACGTAAAGGACCTCATGGCTATGATACCAGGTGTTGGCAAAGCGATCAAGGATATAGACCTGGACGATAATGCTTTCAAGCATACAGAGGCGATGATCCTTTCCATGAAGCCCATAGAACGCAAGAATCCTGATATGATAGATGGCAAGCGCAAACAGCGTATTGCAGCCGGTAGCGGTACATCCGTTCAGCAAGTAAACCAGTTGATCCAGCAGCTATTCCAGATGCGCCAGATGATGAAGCAAATGAATATGATGCAGGCCTCCGGTAAAATGCCGAAAATGCCGACGAAACGATAAGGGGTTTTAGAATTTTTAATTTTGAGTTTTAAATTTTAAATGATGAGCTCAATTCAAAATTCAGCATTCAACATTCAAAATTAAAAAGCCATGCGTGTGATCATCCAGAGAGTTATCAGTGCCTCAGTTGACGTGGAGAATATCACCATAGGTAAAATAGCATCTGGCTTTTTAATCCTTGCAGGCTGGGAAGAAAGTGATACCGTGGAAGACCTGGAATGGACCAGCGGAAAGATCACAAAACTCCGTGTATTTAATGATGAGAATGATGTAATGAACCTGAGCCTCGCAGAAACCGGCGGGGAAATATTACTGGTGAGTCAATTTACTCTGCATGCATCTACGAAGAAAGGAAACCGTCCATCCTATATAAAAGCTGCCCGTCCGGAGCAGGCCATACCCCTCTACGAAATGTTTATAAAGCAACTGGAGCTCGATTTGGGCAAGCCTATACAAACTGGTCGCTTCGGTGCAAATATGCAGGTCAGCCTCATTAATGACGGCCCTGTGACGATTTATATTGACTCTAAGGATAAGGAGTGAAAATGATTTCGGATTGCGGATTTCGGATTTGAAAACACAATAACTCCAAATAACTGAAGAGTACAAAATAGAACGTGTCATCCTGGAAGGATCTTCTTTGTATTCCTGATGCTCTGGGAAATGGCGAATTGTAGGGGCGGACCCGCGTGGCCGCCTTTGTTATGTTTGTTTTATTCGGGCAAACACATGGGTTTGCCCCTACGTTCATGGAATATGCATCCATCCCCTAACAAACGTTAGCTCTATTATTTCCACAGAAAATAAATGTGTTTTTATCGATAAAATAATTGCCATTTAAAAATAATCCCTAAATTGTGCTTACAAAACAAATAAGGCTATGGAATTGGAAATGGATGAAGCAATCAGCGCTATACCTACGGAAATAATCCAGAGACGAGTAAAACAGGCAAGGCTGCTTCTTGTGGCAGGAGTACTTGTATTCGGATTGAGCTATCCGCTGACGGTTTTATTTAACTCCATCGGATGGAATCACGCCTATCCGTTGTACATATCAGTTACCCTGGGTAGTGTTTTCATGGTATGGGGCATGGCGAAGTATTTCGGGGAGTAAGACCACCCCTGATTCAATCCCTCCGGGCTAAAGCCCACCTCCCTTTTCTAAAGGGAGGAGTTCCGCAGGCGGAACAAGCTGCCCAACTCTTTGTTTCACGAAGTGAAACTCCTTCCCTTGATAAGGGAAGGTGCCTGAAAGGCGGAAGCGTTTAAATCCGAAATCATTGTCTGTCCAGCGCCTTTATTTCCTTCTTGTATTGTGGCGGTAATAATGCTTCTTCAACTACCCATTGCAGATTGAATCTACGAGCAAGTTTGTAGGGAGTTACAGCCGGCCATAGGAGGGAGAATTTTCCAAGGTTCAGCATTTTTGCAATGGAAGATGGAACCACCAATAGCTGTGCCTGTATCAGTAATTTGTACCGTATATATCCCAGGTGTTTTTGGTATTGCTTGAAAAGATCTGCGGTGTAATTGCTTTTCACCAGATCGTTTTTGATATGTTCCTCACGGGAAATGAGCCATGCCGGGTAGGAGGTGGGAAGCTCCTTCAATCCCATGCGATCTCCTACACGGTAAAAGACATTGAAGACTTCTTCTTTCTCAGCCCTGGATAATTTCTTTTCCAGCAATTCCCCGGACCGGATGGAGTAATCGATCAGCATATAAAGAACATCCCTGTACGCCCAGTCAGGGATACTCGCGCCACGTTTATTTTCCACGCCCTTATGGATGGCAGCAATAGTATCAATGGCCTTGAGGGCATCTTCTTCCTCAGCGAAGATGATCTTCCTGGCATAATCCACTGTTGAGAATAATCTACCCAATGGATCCGAAGGCAGTCTGCCGGTGAAGTAGAGCCAGTCAACAGCCTTGTTGAGAGCGAATTCTGCAGCAGACCCTGCAAATATGAAAAGTATGATATCCGCACGTCCCCATATGCGGCGTACTATTGAATCTTCCCTTACGAATTGTGACATGCAAGGGTAACAACAAAAATGATGCAGAAGTTTAGAGAGACTTATTAATTCAGTCCCTGAGGGACGAAGGTTTGGTAGGGTCATGCTACATCATGACCTATCAGCGCATTGAGATAAACAGTCACGACATGTCGTGACCCTACATCGGGAATTGCCATCTTTCTCATTATATTTGCATAAAAGAAAAATAAAATGACACAAAAAAGGATTGGTTTAGTTACATTGGTATTCATTCTTATCATTGAAATATCCTGCAAGAAGGAAAGTACATCATCAAATTCCTCAACTACTTCAAATACTGTAGTAACAAAAACAGCAGAGTTTAGCTGTACATTTGATGGAATATCATATGATTATTTGGAGGGGAAAAATAATTTAAAATCTTACGGCATGAGTCTTCCAACTGGTGACTTTGCCTCGATTTTAATGGATACAGTTAAAAATGTAAATAGGATTGATATAAGGATTGGAACAATGAATCCATTTTTTGTATCCAATTCTGATTCACTGAAATCATTCTTTAAAACTGGAAACAGAAAATATTCAAAAGAGTCAGGTGTGTCAAATATAAAAGGCGTTACCATTAAATTTATCGATAATAACAGTAATACATGGTATTCCTATAGTGGAGATCAAACTTATAGCTCTTTTCATATTGATAATTCAAGTGTAGTTAAAAACTCTGCCGGCAATAATGTAGCGAATATTACAGCAACATTTAATTGTTACCTTTATGATGGCAATGGTAATTCTAAAATGCTTACCAACGGCAAATTTTACGGTCAATTTTAGATATTTATGCAACGCACAATAATCAAAACACACAAGGCTACTGCCGCCCACATGGATGACCTGGTAACCTACCGTGCGCTTCCGGTGGCGGGTATGCCGATGGATAGGCTGGATCCTTTTATATTTCTCAATCATCACGGCCCGCAGGTATATCCTGCCAATAATCGCGGATTGCCATTTGGTCCGCATCCGCATCGCGGATTTGAAACGGTGACATTTATCCTTGAAGGGGATCTGATGCACAAGGATAACAATGGTCATAGCAGTACCATAAAAGCAGGCGGCATACAATGGATGACGGCTGGCAGGGGAATCATTCATTCGGAAGTATCATCACCTGAATTTTTGAAATCCGGAGGCAAACTGGAGATGCTGCAATTGTGGTTGAATCTTCCGTCAAAATTCAAGATGACGGAACCGCATTATGTGGGATTGCAAAGCGAGGATATTCCTGAAATTTATATTGATAATAATAAGATAACGCTACATGCTGTTTCCGGAGAATGGAACGGTACTAAAGCGCCTATACAATCACTGACGGATGTTCATCTTGCATTTATTGATTTCCGGGAAGGAGGACAATTCCATATGGATATTGCTGAAGACCGTAATATCTTTTTGTATATAGTCAGCGGGGAAATGGAGGTAAATGGAAAGGATGTTTCCTCCCTGAATATTGTTGAATTCAGTCATGAAGGAGAAAACGTGTCCCTACATGCAAAGAAAGATGCCGTTATTCTTTTCGGTCATGCCCTGCCATATAATGAGCCGATTGTTCCCTATGGCCCATTCGTAATGAACAGCATGGATGAGATCAAGCAGGCCTATAGCGACTACCAGGAGGGCGCCTTCGGAAACTGGAATGAATAAGAAATTGTTAAGTGTATTGGTAAATTGAAAATTTATTTAAATTTGAGATAAATAAATACCTGTTATAACAATGAAAATTTTCCTCTCTCTACTATTGATCTGTTCTCTCTCTGCATTTGCTCCCGTGAAGGTGAAGGATGTTGAAATGCCGGATAATTTCATGGCCGGTAAGGAAAAACTGATTCTTAATGGTACGGGCATACGATCCAAGTATTTCATTGATCTGTACTATGGCGCATTGTATTTAAAACGCAAGGAGAAATCAGCACCGAAGATCGTTGAAGCCAATGAGGAAATGTCCATCAGGATACACATTGTTTCCAGCCACATCACCAATGAAAAAATGGAAGAAGCCCTCAGGGATGGATTCAAGTCATCCATGGGCGGAAATTCTGCTCCACTAGCTAAGGAGATAGACCAGGTGGTAAAAGCATTCAGCGAAAAAATACAAGTGGGTGATGCCTACGATCTCACCTATGTAGTTAATAAAGGCGTTACCATTCGTAAGAACGGCAAGGAACGTATCACCATCGCGGGATATAATTTCAAGAAAGCCCTGTTCGGAATCTGGTTCGGCCCTGATCCTGCCGATGAGGATCTGGAAGAAGGATTACTTGGGGGCTGAGTTATTAGATAATTTAAAAATTATGGGAATGCAATTCCATTCTTAATTCTATAATTACCCAATTTCCTTAATCGACTTAATAACCAAAATGGCTTCGCTATCACGCCTGCCTGCGGTAGACTGGAGCGTCCGGTCGTGATACTTTTCGCAATTGCAAATTTCAAGGCAACTTTCTTCCTAAATGCGCCGACGGAATGCAAGCAAGAGCATAAATTTAATACGTAATTTTACGTAATTTACTTAACACACCTGATATATCAATTCACTAACAACCAACAATCTATCGGTTAAGGTGCACCCATAAATTAATGAAATATATTTTGTTTTTATAAATCTATTTTTTAGGTTTGTGTTACCAAACAATATATACAGATGAAAAAGATCATTTTAATGGCATTATTCTGCGCCATTGGTTTTGCATCAAACGCCCAGAGATGGGGAGTTTTCAATCTTTATTCCCTTGGGAGTACATCATTCAACGATGACCCAATCGGGCATCAATCTATAGGGACCTCGGGGTTGAGTTTCAATTGCAAGGCAATGAATATGAAATCAGGGCTATTTATCGGGGCTGATTGTTCCCTGCTTTTACGGGGACTATTGGGAGGCGGAAAGTCAAAACTGGAGTATACCAACAAGGAAGATTATACCGGACTGGATCAGGGCGTTTTTTCGCTGAGAATGGGGGGCATGTTCAAACCATCTTTTGGCCTGGGCGTAGATATGGATATCCGCTGCGTATACCTGCATTATTCCGGTCCGTCCTATAGTTCAAAAATGTATGATTTCAATGGGAACAAGATCATTAATGAATTCAATTTCGGATTGGTGTACACGGGGATGTTTCCAATAGTAAAGGATCTTGTATATTATTCCCCGAGCCTTGTGGGTGATATGATGTTTACGGAAAGACAAACTACTCCAGTGGATGGTTATTTGCTGGGATTTGAAAATGCCATACTGATCAATCTCGGAGGATTTATTATTAATGTGGAACCTGACTGGCAGTTCCGCAAACTGTACATGGCAACTGATAAGGAAAAGTTCGCTTCCACCATGTTTGCATTTAGATTTGGAGTAGGATTTGGAGATCCGAGAATTGAGAAGAAAAGAAACTAATAATGGTTAAGGTATTAAGCAATTGGGTATATTAAAAAAATTAGGGCATGTAAAAAGTCTTTATTGATTTATAGCTTTTATTTTACTTGTCATTCAGGAGGAACCTTGCCCGCATTCCTGATGTATTTGAAAAAAGCCAATTAGAGAGCACAATCACAAACCTGAATTTTCTTTCATTGTATAAACTTTGGCTGTAGCGCTGGCAAGGTTCCTCCTGAATGAGATGATAGTATGTTATCAATTATTACTAAACTGGCATAAAACTTGAACACAAGTTCTAATGCTAAAAGTGTCTGCCATATCTTTCTTTATCATTGGACTGAATTTTTCTTTATCTGCACAGGATAAAGCATCAGATTCTTTAGCAAAGCAATCAGTGAAAAAGTATCCTGATCGCCAGGCACAGTATGCATTACCGTACTTGCATTGTCCCTTGGAGATACGCTTCAATCCCTACGATTCCGTAGCGGGGTATATGGATATCCGTCACCTCAATAACAAGCCCTATAAAACATCAAAGATCACCTACCCGCAATATCATTTCCAGACATGGGAGGCATGTGACTGGCCCAGGGAAACTTTCATGGTATATCTCTACAGCAATCATGGAGTACTTCTTAATAAATTCAAAGTGATGAATCCACCGCAAAACGGTCAGGTAGGGAATATTGGAGAAATACAGGATATGCGGAAGAAACGGAAAAAGTTATTGAGTAAATAAATACAGCGCAGGGTTGAAACCCCGCGCTAATCAGAAAAAGTTAATTGTAAAAACGTGGTTTAAACCACGTTTTTATTTTGATACCTTCGAGCTTTGCATAGAATAGGGTTTCAACCCTATTCAGCCATGATTTGTAATTCCCATTACAATATTATTCCCCATCCATCGTCTTCAACAACAAATGGCAATTCGCCAATCTTAAAATTATGACTTTGCAAATTAAAAATCCTGCCATCGCGGTTGAAGCGCGTGGACTGGTAAAAAAATTCGATGATAACCTGGCTGTGAATGGGGTAGATCTCATGATTCCGACGGGTAGTATATATGGTGTTCTTGGCCCTAATGGTGCAGGAAAAACCACCACGATAAGAATGCTGGCAACACTATTAAAACCCGATGCAGGAACCGCCAGAATATTTGGGCACGATGTAATAAAGGAATCGCACATCACGCGTCAATTGATCGGACTTACCGGACAATATGCATCTGTGGATGAAAAACTTTCCGCCAATGAAAACCTGTTCATTTTCGCACGATTACTGGGATTGAGCAGAACGGATGCGCGAAAGAAATGTGCAGAATTGCTCGACGAATTCGGACTCACTGAAGCCGCTAAAAGATCACTGTCAAAATTCTCAGGAGGAATGCGCAGAAGACTGGATCTGGCAGCAAGCCTGATAGCACAGCCACCACTGATATTCCTGGACGAACCTACTACAGGTCTGGATCCACGTACACGTAACCAGATGTGGAATACGATCCGCAGGCTGGTGAAGGAAGGATCCACAGTATTGCTCACCACACAGTATCTTGATGAAGCAGACCAACTGGCCGACCGCATTGCTGTGATAGATCATGGTAAGGTAATAGCAGAAGGTACACCATCCGAACTCAAGGCTTCCGTGGGGATTGCCACACTCGAATTGAAGCTTATTGAAAAGAATAATGATGCAGAAGCGCAACGCATTTTGCAATCTGTACTTGGAGTAGAAACGCATCTTTCCACGAATGGAATGATCACTGCTCCCATGTCCGATCCTGAATTGGTGACGGATCTTTTGGTGGCATTGCGCGGTGCCAATATACAACTCGCAGAAGTGAGTGTGAAAACGCCAACGCTGGATGAGGTATTCCTGGCCCTTACAGGACATGAAACCACCTCAGATGATTCCCAAACTGAAGAATTCAATAACAATTAGTAAAAAGAAAAATGAATAATCTAGATAAATTATCCGGTCGCGAGCTTAGCAATCATTCAAGCTTTGAACAGACCATCCGCAACTCCCTGACCATGGCTTACAGGGGGCTACTGAAAATCCAGCATACTCCGGAACAATTGATGGATGTAACCCTGCAGCCCATTCTGTTTACGCTTATGTTTACGTATCTGTTTGGTGGAGCCATAGCAGGAAATGTCCAGAATTATTTACCTATCATCATCCCCGGCATCCTGGCACAATCTATCCTTACAGGTTGCGTATCCATAGGAGTGCAACTGCGGGAGGATATGGACAAAGGAGTGTTTGATCGCTTTAAATCCCTTCCCATAGCGCGTATAGCTCCACTGGCTGGTGCATTATTGGCGGATACTATTCGTTATGCTATCGTAACGATATTGACTTTTTCCATGGGATACATAATGGGCTACAGGCCGGGTGCAGGTTTTGTTGGCGTACTGGAAGTAAGTATTCTTGTCATCGCCTTTGCGTGGTGCATGAGCTGGATCTTCGCCTTTGCAGGTGTTACCGGCAGATCAGCCGCCAGCGTACAGGGAATATCCATGATGATTCTTTTCCCGCTGACGTTTTTATCCAATGCTTTTGTACCCGTAAATACATTACCCACCGCTCTGAAATGGTTTGCCACCTTAAACCCTGTATCACACCTCATCACTGCCATTCGCGAGCTGGTGAATAATGGCGTCATAGGACAGGATTTCTGGTTATCCATTCTGGGAGCTCTGGTTGTTCTTGCCATATTTGCACCGCTGACTATCAGGGCCTATATCAGGAAAGTGTAATTATTCTATCCTCTACAGGATTCTCTATATTTAGTTTCAAAGCCGGTTGAAAGACCGGCTTTTTTGTTTGTTGGGAATGAAAGAGAATACCGGATAGGGTTAAAACCCTATCCTACGCATAAATAATTCCTTCAAATCAACGAGTTTAAACCCATTGATTTCCCTGTAATTGCGTTTTAACACGTCAGCGGACCCTGGCTAAAGTAATATTTTGGGTCTGACTTCAATATTTGTTATTCGATATTCAATATTTTTATTGTCCCTTGTCCCTTGCCTCTTGCCCCTTCTTTTTATGAATGCAAAAGCCTAATTTTGCGGGAAGATAAATATTCGATGTCAAATCCAATTCTCGTTGAGCGCTATCGCGATAAGGTCCTGGAAAGTTTTCACAGGGGTGTAATCTGCCTCGTAGACCGTGATAATCATATTGTTTTCTCTGTGGGTGATGTGGAGCAGATGTGCTACCCTCGTTCTGCCCTGAAACTGATACAAATACTTCCTTTGCTGGAGTCCGGTGCAGTGGAAAAATACGGCTTTACCCTGGAAGAGATCGCCATTATGTGCGGTTCCCATAACGGGGAAACCGAGCACCTCAGGGTGGTAAATTCCATCCTTGCGAAGATCGGGATGGAAAAGACGGCTCTTAAATGCGGTGCCCAATACCCGACCCTTAACGAAGACAGGAATAAGCTCATCAAGGCGGATAGGTCCCCTGAGCATATCCACAATAACTGCTCCGGTAAACATGCCGGCTTCCTTGCCCTGTGCAACTTCCTCGGACTGGATACTGAAAGCTATATGGAGCCTACGCATCCTATTCAGAAGATGATCAAGACCATTGCGGCGGAAGTACACGAATATCCTGAAGAGAAGATGGTCACAGCCATGGATGGCTGTTCTGCACCCATATATTCTTTCCCGGTATATAACCAGGCAATCGCCTACAAGAACTTAACTGATCCTGTGAAGTTCTCCGAAAAGAGACAAAAGGCTATCAATAAGGTTGTGGAAGCGGTGACTGCCTATCCATTCATGATTGCAGGTACAGACAGGTATTGCACGGAACTGATGGACATTTGCGGCAAGCGTATGTTTGGCAAGACCGGTGCTGATGGAATTTATTCCATTGGATTCATTCAGGAAAAAATGGGTTGCTGCATCAAGATCGATGACGGACTCATGGGCCCTCAATATGCGGTGGCACAAAGCCTGATGGAAAAGTCAGGAATATTTACAGAGGAACAATTGAAATCATTGCACCATTATACAGACGAAACTCTGAAAAACTGGAACAAATTTGAGACCGGCAAGGCCGTAGTGAATGAAGATGTGTTAAAGGATTTTCATTCGAGTTTTACAATAGCTGCACACGCAGAGCACGCATAAAAAAAACACCCACTTCGCTCGTCCAAGCGCCCGCTTGGACTTAGTGGAACTAGTGCCGGAAGCGGACGCTTCCGGGAGCGATGAGATTTTTGATTAGAAATTATTAAAACAAATATAGACATGACAACAGCAGAAATGGTTACCACAAGAGGTACACTGAAAATAGAATTTTACGATAAGGATGCACCGAATACAGTTAAGAATTTCGTGGATCTGGCTAAGAAAGGATATTATGACGGATTGACGTTTCACCGTGTGATCCCGGGATTCGTGGTACAAGGCGGAGACCCGACAGGAACAGGTGCAGGTGGCCCCGGTTACAAGATCAAATGCGAATTGACAGGAGATAACCAATTCCATGACAAAGGCGTTCTTTCCATGGCACATGCAGGTCGCGATACCGGCGGATCACAGTTCTTCATTGTACTCAGCAGGAATACTACTGCGCACCTTGACAGGAACCATACGTGCTTTGGCAGGGTAGTGGAAGGCCTGGAGTTCCTTGATGATATCAAGGCTGGAGACAAGATGGAAAAAGTGACGATACACGAGGCGTAACTCGACCCCTAAATCCCCTAAAGGGGACTTTACTCTTATCACTATTTGCGCGAAGCGCTCCCCCTTTAGGGGTTAGGGGTAAGATGGCGACGAAACAACTGACAAAATTAAATTCGAAAGAAAGTGAGCACTACAGAAAAAGTAAAGGTATTGATCATAGGTTCAGGTCCTGCAGGATATACAGCTGCCATCTATGCAGCACGTGCAGAAATGAAACCCGTTATGTATACCGGTATCCAGCCCGGCGGACAATTGATGATCACCACTGATGTGGAAAATTATCCCGGATATCCTGATGGTATCATGGGTCCTGCAATGATGGATAATTTCCGTGCACAAGCGGAAAGATTCGGAACGCAGATCCATTACGGACTGGCTACCGAAGTTGATTTTTCATCGTATCCCCTAAAGGTTACCATAGATGAAGAAAAAGTGGTGGAAGCAGAATCTGTCATCATTGCTACCGGAGCTTCTGCCAAGTGGCTTGGACTGGAAAGTGAGCAGCGATTAAATGGTTTCGGCGTATCTGCCTGTGCTGTTTGCGATGGTTTCTTTTTCCGCGGACAGGATGTTGCCATTGTTGGGGCAGGTGATACCGCAGCTGAAGAAGCAACGTATCTCGCCAAGCTTTGCAAGAAAGTATACATGATCGTCCGCAAGGATGAGATGCGTGCTTCCAAGGCTATGCAAAGCCGCGTTTTGAATACTCCAAATATTGAGATATTGTGGAATACCGAAACGAAGGAGATCCTTGGCAGCAAGGGTGTGGATGGCGCCATTGTGGTGAACCGTACCACCGGCGAAGAACGCAAACTGGATGTAACAGGGTTCTTCGTTGCCATAGGCCACCAGCCGAATACAGAAATTTTCAAGGGCAAACTGGATATGGATGAGAACGGATACCTGATCACCACTCCAGGATCATCACGCACCAATGTGGAAGGTGTATTTGCCTGCGGAGATGTACAGGATCATATTTATCGCCAGGCTGTAACTGCAGCAGGTTCCGGTTGTATGGCTGCACTGGATTCAGAACGCTTCCTCGCAGCAAAGGAACAGGAGCATATGGCGTAGTTTAATTGGAACAAGTAAATACTTGCGCCAGCTCAGAAAACCCCTCCCTCTCCGGAGACCTCCCCTAAAAACAGGGGAGGAGGAGCTTCGCTCAATTAGTGACAATGGGAAAGTCCCCTTTAGGGGATTTAGGGGTTAATGATTGCAAAGACAGAAACAAACACAAGACAAACAAGGAATAAATGAATTTATTACACGCAATAATACTCGGTATCATAGAAGGCCTCACGGAGTTCTTACCGGTATCATCCACCGGGCATATGATCCTGGCTTCAACGCTGCTGAAAATACAGAACAATGATTTTGTAAAGACCTTTGAAATCGTAATTCAATTGGGAGCCATCATGGCGGTTGTGGTAGCTTATTATAAACGCTTCCTGCTGAGCTGGAAAATTTATTTAAAACTTGGTGTTGCTGTTATTCCTGTACTCATCATAGGGAAACTCATTTATAAAACACTCAAGGAACATTTACTGACGCCTTATGTGGTTTGCTCAACACTTATTGTTGGTGGTATTGTTTTGATATTACTCGATAAATGGACAGACAAGAAAGAAAGCAAATACATAGACCTGGAGGATGTCTCATACATGGATGCGATCAAGATCGGACTATTCCAGTGTATTTCCCTTATTCCCGGTATATCACGTGCCGCTGCAACTATCTTCGGTGGTGTATTCAGCGGTTTCAATCGCAGACAGGCAACGGAATTTTCCTTCCTGCTTGCTGTGCCAACCATGCTGGCTGCAACCGGATATGACCTGTTGAAAACAGATGCGGAGATCCACGGCGATGAATGGATGATGCTATTGGTAGGGGGAAGTGTTGCATTTATATTTGCCCTTTTGGCTATAACGGGCTTTATTAATTACGTCAGCAAACGAGGATTCAAGGCTTTTGGAGTATATCGTATTGTACTTGGAATTGTTTTCCTTATACTTGCACTGACAATGGGACTGGAAATGAATTCCTGATTATCCGGACACTATCCCATTGCCACCATTCTAAAGCAAACAAACTTATATGAGACATAAATTATTCGCAAGAAAGGACATGGCCAGTTTCCATGAGGAAATTGCCGGAGGCAACCTGAAGCGTACACTCAATAAATGGGGACTCACCAGCATTGGGATCGGCGCCATTATTGGTGCAGGTCTATTTTCAATTACGGGTGGAGCCGCAGCAAATAATGCCGGCCCTGCAGTAACCATTTCATTTATCATTGCAGCCGTTGGTTGCTTGTTTGCAGGATTATGTTACGCAGAATTTTCTTCAATGATTCCTGCTGCCGGTAGTGCCTATACTTATTCTTATGCCACCATGGGTGAGTTTATAGCATGGATCATCGGTTGGGATCTTGTTCTGGAATATGCGGTTGGTGCTGCGACTGTAGCAATCAGCTGGTCGGGTTATCTGCAAAAATTACTCGGCACATATTATGATATACACATTCCTGACGCGTTTATACATTCGCCATGGGATGTAGATAAACTTGGAAATTCAGTACACGGTGTTATAAACCTGCCCGCTGTTTTTATTATTATATTGATGTCCTTACTCCTTATTAAAGGTACAAGGGAATCAGCATTTGTTAATGGACTGATCGTTGCATTAAAAGTAGCGGTAGTACTTGTATTCATCGGCCTTGGATGGGCTTATATTAATACCGATAATTATACTCCGTATATTCCAACCAATACCGGGGACTTCGGCTCCTTTGGGTGGAGTGGAATAGTACGAGCTGCAGGTGTAATATTCTTTGCATACATAGGATTTGATGCCGTATCCACAGCAGCTCAGGAAGCCAAGAATCCACAAAGGGATATGCCGATAGGGATATTATTATCACTTGGTATTTGTACCGTGCTTTATATTTTGTTCGCGCATGTAATGACCGGCCTGGCTAATTATAAAGAATTTGCAGGACATGATGGGATTGCCCCTGTTGCCATTGCCATTGCACACACACCATTCATATGGCTACAGAAAGCAGTTATATTCGCGATTCTCGCCGGTTATTCATCAGTGATCATGGTGATGCTAATGGGACAATCAAGGGTATTCTTTTCCATGTCAAAGGACGGATTGATTCCGAAAGTATTCTCCGAAGTGCATCCTAAGTTCCAGACCCCTTGGAAATCAAATTTCCTGTTCATGTTATTCGTAAGCATATTCGCCGCATTCATTCCTGCACAAGTGGTTGGTGAAATGACCAGCATAGGAACATTGTTTGCATTTGTCCTTGTATGTGCAGGAGTACTGGTTATGAGAAAAAGCATGCCGGATATTAAGCGTCCATTCAAAACTCCATTAGTTCCATTGGTACCTATCCTTGGAATATTGACATGTCTTGCCATGATGATTGCCTTACCGGGTGATACATGGATTCGTCTGGCAGTGTGGATGGCTATCGGAATGGTTATATATTTTGCCTATAGCATAAAGCATAGCAAGCTGCACAAGAAGGCCGATAAATAGTATTTTGGTTTAAAATTTCAAACCTCGTAGGTCGATAAGATTTACGAGGTTTTTTTTGTTCTTAATGGTTACCAATATACGCACGAATGTCCGCCGCGGCAGACGTGGGCTAAAACTATTGGAATCGGATCATCCTCTGTAAAACATAATCCTCCCCAAAAACATTTTTCAATTTCAGGGTTTCCGTTTTAAAAAATTAAGCCTTACCTTTGCACCATAATACGGCGGGGGCTGTTTATTAATCAAAAATCACCCTTGCTTCACTCTAAAATTATGAGTACGGACAGTAATAGTTTAACTTATTTGAAAATCTAAGTTATGAGATAGGGTAAGCGAATTCCGGTTCCTTTCAACTCTCATAACTCTAAATGCTAAGTGTTATGAAAGCATCTGTTAGCCTCGACGACGTAAGGGCGCTAATAGAGAAGGAGGACTTGGAAAACCTGAAGACCACCCTCTCTGAATTACAGCCTACTGATATTGCCGAACTATTCGCGGCAATTCCGGAAGAAGATCAACTGACTATTTTCAATGTGCTCCCCAAGGAGCTCACGGCGGAATCGTTTGATTATTTCGACCTGAATACCCAGAAGAACCTTATTGAGGAATTCGATTCGCATCAGCTTGCGGATATACTTAACCGTATGTCCCCGGATGATAGAACAGCCTTGTTTGAAGAGCTTCCCGCTCCGGAAGTTACCCGCTTATTAATATTGCTGAATCCTGCGGAACGCAAGATAGCACAGAGCCTGCTTGGCTTCCCTGACTCCAGTATAGGACGATTGATGACGCCGGATTATGTAGCGGTGAAACCCCACTGGAAAATACAATTCGTATTGGAATACATACGCAGGGTAGGCCACAATTCGGAAACCCTGAATGTTATATACGTAGTGGACGATGGCGGTTACCTGATAGACGATATCAAGGTACGTGAGTTTCTATTGGCTTCTCCCAATGAAACAGTGGAAGACCTAATGGATAATAAATTCGAGGTACTACACGCCATGGATGACCAGGAAATTGCGGTTCAGAATTTCCGTAAGCTTAATAGGGTAGCCCTTCCTGTGATAGATACCAATGGTATATTGGTGGGTATTGTAACGGTGGATGACGTACTGGATGTAGCAGAAGAAGAAGATACCGAGGATATCCAGAAGCTCGGGGGTGTGGAAGCACTCGATGAGCCTTATCTGGATGTATCCATCAAGGTGATGTTTACAAAGAGAGTAAGCTGGCTGGTGGTACTGTTCCTGAGCGAAATGCTCACGGCTACTGCCATGGGCTTCTTTGAAGGGGAATTGAAGAAAGCCATTGTACTTACATTGTTTATTCCCCTGATTATGTCCAGCGGTGGTAATTCAGGATCACAGGCTGCAACATTGATCATTCGTGCCATGGCGCTTGGAGAAGTCAAGATAAAGGATTGGTGGCGTGTAATGCGCAGGGAGATCATTACCGGCTTGATGCTGGGCGGGACTCTTGCAGTCATAGGATTTCTTCGCGTAACTGTATGGTCCATGTTCTCTACTATGTACGGTCCGCACTGGATGCTGGTGGCATTTACCGTTGCCTTCTCTACGGCAGGTGTGGTGCTCTGGGGATCGCTATCAGGCTCCATGATGCCGATATTCCTCAAGAGGCTGGGCCTGGACCCTGCTACATCATCAGCGCCCTTCGTAGCTACCCTTGTAGACGTAACGGGACTGATCATCTACTTCAGTATTGCGATGTCTATTTTGCATGGGACGCTTTTGTAGTAGGAGTAAGGAATAAGTAGTAAGGAGTAAGGGAGAAATAGTGCTAATTTAATACTACAAAGAACATGTCATGTCATAAGTAATGGAATAATTAATCTCCCGTTTTTGCAATTTTATTGAGGAAAAAGTTGCCGGAAGAATTTTTAATAATTACCATATATATCCCAGGAGGCCAATCATAAGCATTAAGGGAATAATTATCTGAATAAATAAGAGAACTTGCTAATATTTTTCTGCCGATAATATCCGTTACTTCTATGAAGTATTTATTCTGAAGTAAGTTTCCGGGGAGAGTGATATGAAAAATATTTGAGGATGGATTAGGATAAATATTGATGCCTTCCTTAGGAGCATCTTCTGATTTAATATCGGAGGTTATCGACTTTTGTATATCATTGGAATCCCTGGGAAAGATAAAATATGTATCAGAGTCCAGCCATTCCGGAGATGGACTAGATAGTACGCCATGGCCTTGGCTAACTATACCGGTAATATTCAATTTTACATTTAATGGGGGCTCTTTGGCACCAAACAAAGCCATGCCTGGTAAGACGACCATTCGGATAGTCGTCTTGCCATGATACGAAACAAAATTTGGCTCATGCCAATATCTATGAGATTTCGTAGTATCAATGGGCCAAATACCTCTATAATAAATATTTTTAATGGTTACCAGTTCTGATTCGTATTTTTCATGAAGCGTATCTCCAATTACAATTGGAGAATGAGTCGTATAAGATCCACTTGTAAGCCAAATAGAATCCGGACGAATATACGTAAGGGCATTAAGAGCGAAATGGCTTCCTGAACCCTTGGTAGGGTCCTGGCAAATTGTTCCAATAACATGAACTGAATCGCCTGATGTTGGTGCATATCCAAAAGCGCTCTTATAGTTTATTACGGCTATGGAACCTGTGGAGTCAAACATTGAAAAATAAAGCTGTTTTGGCGACAAAAAATTCGGGCTTTGCACAATGCCATCAAGCCTGCAATATGCTCCAATGGAATCTGCTTTCCCATCTATTTTATTATAGCCTTTGATCTGTTGGATTTGATGACGTATAGGGGCTTTTGCTTTGGAATGAATAGGAAAAAATGGAAAAAGCAAAATAAGTGCAAGAAAGGAAAATGCAAAATTTTTCATATGGTTTATATTTTGGCAATTCAAATATAAACAAATATGAAAGTAAATCTTCCAGGTATTAAAAATATATAGTATTTTTAATACGCACCGGATATTTGACAGTTTCTGACCTCAGTAGCCCAATAACTATTTCACAAATGGATTTTTATATTCCGGATTGGTAAGCAAAGAATAGTCAGTTAGCGAATTCAGGAATGCCTTTACCTGGATAATTTCAGTCTTGCTTAGTTTCATGTCCTGTATCTTCCCGTATCTTTTATAGAACATTTCATCTGAAAGATGTGACGAATTTTTAACAGTGTTTCCGTGGTCATAGTGCGCCAATACGGAATCAATGTTTTGTAATTGACCATCATGCATATAAGGCATCGTAAGGGCAATATTTCTCAGGCTAGGCACTTTTATGTGTGTGATCAGTTCCCCATTGTCCCCGCTTGCAGTAAAGCCGTTATTCAGAAAAGGATTTATACCCGGTTCAGCAGTAAATAACGGAGGGGTGTGGCAATGTCCGCAATCTATCCCGCTATATCCATTAAGTGCGTAGGGAACGCGTGCACCACTGCCATCTGGCCTGGGATCATTCAGGAAAATCTGGCTCCCTGTAAATTGATCCTTTAATGGATAGTTGGTTAAAAAGGGCCTGATGCTATCGTATAATGAAGTTCCGGAAACTATGCTGCGCATGAATTGCGCAATAGCCTTCGCAATATTTTCCCTGACAACTATATTACTTCCAAAAGCTTTTTCAAACATCGCGGGGTACATGGATGATTTTTGCAATCTATCCAAGGCAATATTTATATCGCCAAGATCCATTTCGCTTGGATTTAGCAATGGTTGAAGCGCCTGGTCCTCGAGGCTTTTTGCCCTGCCATCCCAGAAAAATCCACCAAATGGAGGAACACCTTCAACTTCCCAGGCTTTATTGAAAAGGGCAGGAGCATTCCTCTTTCCAATGGATACACCATCTTGCCCTGTGCTGAATTTTACATTACCATTGGAAAACGCGAATTTCTGAAGGTGGCAGCTGCCACAACTTTGCTTGTAGTCCCTGGAAAGTATGGAATCATAAAACAGGTATTTGCCAAGTCTCACACCTTCTACCGTCATTGGATTATCCGCGGGAATATAGGGTTGTGGAAAACCCTTTGGCACCTTTATGGAATATGGGGTTGGTTTGGATTCCTTACCGTTTCCAATAACTTCAGGATCCTTTCTGCATGCAATAACTATAAATATACAAACAAAGGTCAACATTAAAAATGTTACGGCTGATGTATATTTTCTGATCATAATGCACGGAGATTTTTACTTCACAAACGGATTCTTATACTCCGGATTATTGATGAATGAATAATCGGTAAGGCTGGTCAGGAATGCTTTTACCTGGGTGATTTCATTCTTGGTAAGTTTCATCTTGGAATGTTTTCCGAAGCGTTTGTAAAACATGAAATCGGAGAGATAGGGGGAATTTATAGCAGCGGCCCCATGGTCATAATGCGCCAGGACGGAATCCATATTGGCAAATTGCCCGTCATGCATATATGGCATAGTCAATGCGATATTTCTCAGGGATGGTACTTTCAGTAAAGTGATCAAAGCTCCTGCATCATTGGTAGCGGTAAGTCCATTGCTCATAAATGGCTTTAATGTATTGGGATCAGGAGTAAATAAGGGAGTTCCATGACAATGGAAGCAATCCAGTCCGCTGTAGGGTTCAAGGGTATTGGGATAACGTGTACTATCGCCCTTGAAAATTGGATCATTGATGTAGAGAGTATATCCCTTTCTGGCATCTGTTGAACGGAAATCAGGACTAAGGTGATTCTTCACACTATCATATTCTGAGCTTCCGGAAACAATACTCCTCATGAATTGGGCCATTGCCTTCGCAATATTTTCCTTTACTATGAGTTTGCTTCCAAATGCCTTTTCAAACATGGCAGGGTACATGGATGATTTCTGCAACCTATCCACTGCGATATTGATATCGCCAAGATTCATTTCCACCGGATTTATTATCGGCATCAGGGCCTGGTCTTCCAGTGTTTTTGCCCTCCCATCCCAGAAAAATCCACCAAAAGGAGATGAGCCCTCAAGATCCCATGCCTTGTTGAATAGAGCCGGGGCATTTCTGTTTCCAAGGGATACGCCATCCTGTCCGGTGCTGAACTTTACATCACCGTTGGAGAAGGCATATTTCTGCAAATGGCAACTACCACAACTTTGCTTGTAGTCCCTTGATAGTATGGAATCATAAAACAGATATTTACCAAGGGTCACACCCTCTACTGTCATTGGATTATCTGCAGGGATATATGGCTGCGGGAATCCTTTAGGCACCTTGATAGAGTATGGTGTAGGTGCAGTGGCTTGCGTAACAATCGCGTTCCTTATCAGTACCGTTTCCGGATCTTTCCTGCAGGCAAAAACCAGCAGCAATGTAGCGATGCCGCACATTGCAATAACCTTGGGTGTGAACTGAATTTTCATCTTAAAAAAAATCGCTAGTGGTTTTATTGTATTTCATTGCAAAACCCATGCCCATCGCTCTCTGTTTGGCATGCGCTTTATGCGGGTCCATTTATTTCTTACTCAATGCAAGAACAAGGCTATTGGTGATCTTCACTCCAAGGCGGCCTTCCTTCAGATTCCCCGTACTCATGTGGGTATAACTTTCATTGTATAAATCAGTGGTATAGGAGGAATTGTAGAATATCTTGTTTACATCCAACTGTATAGTAATTGCATGTGTCTGTCCTTTATCAATCGTAAAATTATCAGCTAATTCCACTTCCCTGTAAAGCGAATCATACCCTGTGTGGTATCCAAAGGGCCAGTCAGGAGTGCCGGAAGCAACCTTATTGGTATCCACCCTGCCGGAAATAATGGTAGCACGGTACATATCCCATGGGTCCCAGTACATACCGCGGTCAAAAGCCAGTGGACTACCGGATGAATAATCAAAAGCGGTTTTTCCTGTTTGCGGAGGCTGGAGGCTTTTAGGTACCCCTATGCCAAAACGAATGGCCTTGTAAGTTCCGGCAGAAACAGAAAAACTGAAGGAAGTTCCGGTACCTGCAGGATCATGGGTAGGATCATTCTTATTGATATTATCGTCAAAATTTACCAATACCACATCTTTAAGCAAAACCTCTGTACCATCGGTCTTTACCAACCGTGGATTACCTGCATAAAAAGAAAGGTAATTGATCAGGTATTTCTGACCATTTGAATTGGTAACAGGGTCATTAAATACCAGGGGATTATTATTGGCAACAGCTTCAAACTTCACACTTATTGCAGGATTGGCCCTATCATCAGGAAGAGTAGGATCATCAGGCTTTTTACACTGTGAACTCATCAGGCTGAAGGCACACACCACCAGAAGGAAAGCCTTCATTTTCAAGTTTTTCATATTTGGCAATTGAATATCAAATATACAAAAAATCAATTATATAAGTTCAAGGCCTTAAACTTTTTACTATCTTTACATCTCTAAATGAAATTGCCAAAACATGAAAAACTACGCCCTTCTCATTGCTGCATTATTGTCATTTACAGTGACAATGGGGCAGAAGATCACTTTCTTTCCCAATACGCCTGATGTAAAATTCTTAAATACCAAGGGAGATACCCTTCGAAATCCGTTTGGCGGAGGAATGACTAATCCGACTTTTTCAAATATTGATGCCAATTTTGATGGTAAGAATGACCTCTTTCTTTTCGATCATTTTGATAGTACTGTTGCCATTTATCTAAATGAGGGAAATGGTAAATATAAATATTCTCCCGAGTATATAAATTTCTTTCCTTCCCTGGTGGTGTGGGCTTTTCTCAAGGACTATAACAAAGACGGTTTGCCGGATATTTTTGCTTACTCTCATCAACGTGGCGGATTGGAAGTTTATAAAAATATTTCCACTGGAGGAACTGTAAAATTCAAAATGGCTAGTGACTACCTGATGACTTCCCATATATTGTGTACCTGCATCAATGCTGCCCAGGTATATTCTGACCAGGTAAATATGCCGGCATTTGAAGACATGGATGGCGACGGCGACATTGATATAATGGCCATGGATCCATCCGGATTCGATATCCAGTTATATAAGAACCGATCCTATGATGTATACAAAAAATATGATAGCCTTAACTATGAGCAGACTGATGATTACTGGGGTGCGGTACAAGGGGCAGGAGGCAGTACACCCACAGCGGATTCCTTGGCTCATCCACCAACAAAAGGGCTTAAATTTTCAACGCATTGCAATAAGCAACAACATGCCGGGGATAACCTGACTATTCTTGATGCAGACGGCGATGGCGACATGGATGTAATCTATACGGATATAAATGGTGCAGTTCCCATGCTTTTAAAGAATGGTAAAAAAGAATATTCAGCGCCTTTTGATACCATCACTACCATAGATACAACGTACCTGAAAAGAATGAGATATTTCCCGGGTGCATTTCATGTTGATGTGGACGATGACGGTGTTCGTGACTTGCTGGTATCACCTATGCAGTACGGGGCAAATGAAGGCATTAATTGTGTACAATATTATCATAACGACAACAAGGATAATAATCCTGTCTTCAAATACAAGCAAAATAATTTCCTGCAGGAAGACGAAGTGGATCTTGGGGTGCAATCCAATCCTGCATTCCTGGACCGGAATAATGATGGCATACCGGAATTTCTTGTAATTGCCACTGAAGGTGATCTTGGCGCAACGTCTGATAAACTGGTATTGTACCAGAACATAGGCACAAAAGGCGAAGCCATTTTCAAGGTTATCAATAATGACTGGTTGAACCTTAACGTTAAAAAATATCACGGACTTTCTCCCGCATTCGGTGACCTGGATGGCGATGGTTTGATGGATATGCTATTGGGTAGAAACGACGGAACGCTTCTTTATTTTCACAACATAGGAACAACAACGACAGACAATTTTTCCCAGGAGGTCAATCCATTTATTACTGACAGTATTGATGTTGGTAACTGGAGCACGCCTGCCATTGCAGACCTTGACAATGATGGAAAAGCAGATATCCTTGTTGGAAATGAATCCGGGAAACTAGGCTATTACCATGGCCTGGGATATATTACCGTTGGAAGTAAAAAATATCTTAACTACGAATTGAAGAATCCTTTCTTTGGTGGAATAATTACCGATGATCCTACGGATACTTCCAGTGGCAGGGATGCCAATTCCGCTCCGACTTTTGCAGACCTGAATAATAATGGAGTGTTGGACCTTATCTGTGGGTCAGCTACCGGCACCCTTTACATTTATATGGATTTCCAGAATAACCTTACCGGTACATTTTTACCCGAACAGAACTTCCTTTACAATCCACTGGTGAGTCATTATGAAACCAGGAATTTTGGAAATATGGTGCATCCTGCCATTGCTGAATTGAATAATGATAGTTTCCCTGACCTACTAGTGGGTAACCGCAAGGGAGGATTGTATTATTACAGTTCCCACTCGGTTATTTCTGCGGTGGTGGAAGATCAGGAACATAAAACTTCATTCAGGTTGTATCCTAATCCTGCATCCCAATCCTTTACCATATTTTCTGACAGGGGAGTGATATCCTACACACTTACCAATATCCTTGGCCAGCAGGTTCAAAACTATAAAGACAATTCTGCCGTACAATATGTAAATGTCAATGTTTCCCTACTTCCTGATGGAATTTATATACTTAATCTTCGTGATGGAAACGGGGGTACTTCCCAGGAAAAAGTAGTGGTGCGCAGATAACAGGGAATGCTTTTAAATTTGCTATTCGTAGTCTCCAGGCTACGAATTAATTTAGCATGCAAGCTCCAGCCTGCTGCTATCCGAAGGATTTGTAATTTTGCAAGTATTACAGCCAGGAGGCTGTCAGCTTAAAGATTCTTAGCCTGGAGGCTAAGAATAACATGGGGCAAGAATACCAAACAATGCTTTTTAATTCACTTGAATTCCTTTTCTTTTTTCCGGTTGTAACACTGGCGTATTTCCTGACGCCCGGAAAGTGGAGATGGTGCCTTTTGCTGCTGGCAAGTTTCTGGTTTTACATGAGTTTCATTCCCTGGTATGTTCTCATTCTCGTACTTACTATATCCGTTGATTATACTGCTGCTATCTTTATTGAAAACTCTGAAGGGAAGAAGCGGAAATCATGGCTGGTACTGAGTATTATTTCGACCATTGCGATATTATTTGTCTTTAAGTATTTTAATTTCTTTGCAGAAAACGCTAATCTCCTGGCGCGGGTAATTGGTTGGAATTATTCTCCTTCTTTGCTCCGGATTGCATTACCTATCGGACTGTCATTTCATACTTTTCAAAGCCTTGCTTACGTCATTGAAGTTTATAAGGGAAATTATAAAGCTGAAAGGCATTTCGGCATCTATTCCCTGTATGTAATGTTCTATCCGCAATTGGTGGCCGGGCCTATTGAAAGGCCGCTGCATTTGCTTCCCCAGTTGAAAACCGAACATTCATTTGATTGGGCTAATTTCAATTCAGGTTTGCTAAGAATGCTTTGGGGATTCTTCAAAAAGATGGTCATTGCAGATAGGATCGCTGTGTATGTAAATGAAATTTACAGGCATCCATCTGCACACTCAGGACTCAATACATGGATAACAGTCTACCTATTCGCCATACAGATCTATTGCGATTTTTCAGGGTATTCTGATATAGCCATAGGGGCAGCGAAAGTAATGGGCATAAACCTTGTGGAGAATTTCCGACAACCTTATTTTGCAAGAACCATCCGTGAATTCTGGCACCGCTGGCATATTTCCCTTTCCACTTGGTTCAGGGACTATGTGTATTTTCCCTTGGGAGGTAGCAAGGGTAATGCATCCAAATGGGTGTTTGCGCTAATGTGTACATTCCTGTTGAGCGGCTTCTGGCATGGCGCCAAATGGACATTCATACTGTGGGGAGCAGTACATGGGATATTATTGTTGTTAAATTCACTCATCGGCAGGGAAAGAAAAGGCAATATCCTGACATGGTTTATCACCTTCAATCTGGTCTGCATTGCGTGGATATTTTTCAGGGCATCCAATATTCATGATGCAGGAATCATGTTCTCAAATCTTCTTTCATTCGCTAAAATTCATGCGCCATTTACGAGAGAATATGAATGCCTGAGTGATATGTGTACGCTAATATTTTGCATTCCCTTTATATTTATAATTGAAGGGAAATTCGGATCCAATCCCGTGAATAAAATGATTGAAGGAAGAAGTATAGGCCTGCAGTGGAGCGCTTCATGGCTGATGATATTTTTATTTCTGAGCTTCGCAGTTTTCAAGAATCCACAAACCTTTATTTATTTCCAGTTCTAGGATGAGAAAGAAAGCGAGCATATTTGTTTTAGCGACCGTAGCACTACTGTACGGACTGAGCTATACTTATGATTACTTAATCCGCAAAAATGATTTCAACAAAGTTTGGTGGCTGGGACAAATTGAAAACAAAAATTTTGATTTTGTTTTCCTTGGTAATTCCCGCGTATATACCATGCTGCAAACGGATATCATTGAAAAATCATGGGATCAGAAAGGCCTGAATATCTCCCTGGATGGAGCCAACCTTGCACAGCAATACCTGATGCTACATTCCTTCCTGAAAAACAATAATCGTACTAAGAAATTATACTTCAATATTGATTTTACCGAACTGGCCATGCAGCAAAATAGTGACATGCGCGTATGGTGTTTTCTTCCCTATTTAAACGATGATGAAATTTGCTCGACACTAAAAGAAAATTACGGAAACAAAATGCTGGCATGGAAGTATATTCCATTCTATAAATACATGGAATTCAATTCAAAGATTGGTTTACTAACAGTGGCAAATTCCATATTTCACATAGAGAAAAAGCCATTTAATGATCACGGTGATTTTTTGAATACTCCGAATAGGAAATTCAACCTGAAAGATACTTTCGCCAATAAAATTATTGAACCAAAAAACATCAATCTTATATACTTTGAAAAGATATTGCATCTATGCAAAGAAAAAAATATTGAGTCGCATCTATACACTGCCCCGGTCAATACTATCATTTCCAGAACCTGGGTAAACAGGAAAGATATCATTGATAAATACATTCTGCCTGTTGCCAGTAAATACGGCGCTGATTATATTGATTATACAGAGCTTCCTTTAAGCAGTAACCCCGATCTCTTCGCAGACGTTACCCACCTGAATGCAGAAGGAAGAAGCCAGTGGATGAAGTTTGTTGAGAAGTTTGTGCATTAATTGATTTCGAATTGCGAATTGTCAATTGCGAATTAAAAATTTCTCCGCCGCAGATGTATATGCCGTTTAATGATGCCGAAGGCATCACACCTTTATAGTGAAAAAAATTATTGGTGACTACACGACTCTGAAGGAGTCGAACAATCGTTAAAGAAACTGTATTAAACACTGCGAGCGGACGCTCTGGCGGCTGTTCGGGATTTGTAATCCCGAATAGCGGTTTCATAAAACTCATCATCACATGACCATCCGCCACGGCGGAAGCACATCAGGAATTAATTTCCCAGGTCTGCTTGCCACGAATAAGCGCATCCAAATCACCTGCACCCATTTTGTTTTTTGCAAAATCGATCTGATCATGAACGATATCTTCATAGGTGCGGCGTTCCTTGGCGTAGATCACTCCGAACGGACGAGGGAAATGTCCAGGCTCTGAAGGATGGTCATAGAAGCGTGATAGCAGATTGGCCTTGTAAGGATCTGTTTCATCATGAACCCAAAGGTCATTGATGCCGAATTTTCCTTCTGTAAGGTCAACGATCTCAGGTTTTCCGTTATTGAAACGGATACCCTTACTTTGGTTTTCTCCGAAGAGAAGAGGCTGATCCTGCTCAACAAATATGGCAGATGCAGCCTTTGTTTCCTTATCAGTATAAATGAAGAATGCACCGTCATTGAATACGTTGCAATTCTGGTAGATCTCCAACATGGAAGCGCCTTTGAAAGCAGCTGCGCGATGCAGGGTTGCCTGCAAATGCTTTGGATCCCTATCCATGGTGCGGGCTACAAAAGATGCCTCTGCGCCTAATGACAATGCCAATGGATTGAAAGGATGATCAAGCACACCCAACGGACTGGATTTGGTGATCTGCCCTTCTATGGAAGTAGGAGAGTACTGGCCTTTGGTAAGGCCATATATCTGATTATTGAAAAGAAGTATATTTACATCAGGATTCCTTCGGAGTAGATGTATGAAATGATTTCCTCCAATGGAAAGTGCATCTCCGTCACCGGTAACGATCCATACACTCAATTCCGGGCGACTAATTTTCAATCCGGAAGCAATGGCAGTAGCCCTTCCGTGAATGGAATGCATACCATACGTTTCCATATAATATGGAAAACGTGATGAGCATCCTATTCCCGAAATGAAGACAATATTTTCACGTTTCAATCCGAGTTTAGGTACAACTGTCTGCACCTGTTTCAGGATGGAATAATCACCACAACCCGGACACCATCTTACTTCCTGATCCGTTTCCAGATCCTTGGAAGTAAATGCCTGTATATTTTCTTTCTCTTGAATATTTTCCATTACAAAATTTCTTTTACCTTGTCCACAATTTCGTGAGTGGAAAAAGGAAGTCCCCTAACTTTACTGTACCCTATGGCAGGGATCATAAACTTCGCCCTGATAAGCATGAGCAATTGCCCCATATTCATCTCAGGAATCAATACTGTATCAAAGTTTGATAGGATCTCACCTAAGTTTTTCGGCATGGGATTCAGGTATTTCAGATGAGCATGGCTCACTTCAATACCTTCTTTCTTCAATTCCTGGCAGGCGGTTTTTATAGTACCATATGTGGAACCCCAGCCAAGTATGAGAACCTTGCCTTTAACAGGACCGCTATCCAGTTTCTGGAGTGGGATAAAATCGGCTATATTCTCTATTTTTTGTGCACGTATATGAACCATCTTTTCATGGTTCTTCGGATCATAGGAAATATTCCCAGTGATGTCTTCCTTCTCAATACCACCAATGCGATTTTCCAATCCCGGTGTGCCGGGCAAAGCCCAGGTACGCACCAGTCTTTCATCACGCATGTATGGGTAGTACTTATTATCCTTTATATCGGCAGGAGTAGCTTTGTTTATTTTGAATCCTGCGAGATCCGCCGTCTGTGGAAATTTCCATGGCTCTGCACCATTGGCAATATATCCGTCACTCAGGAAAGTAACAGGAGTCATGAATTCAACCGCTAAACGTGCTGCTTCATATATGGTATCAAAACAATCTGCGGGAGAGTTAGCAGCTACAATTGGCATGGGCGCTTCACCGTGTCTTCCGAAGAAGGAAATTAGAAGATCCGCCTGTTCCGTTTTAGTTGGCATACCGGTGGATGGACCGGCACGTTGTACATTTATAATCACCAATGGAAGTTCCAGCATTACTGCCAGGCCCATTGCTTCGCTTTTCAAATCTATACCAGGACCGGATGATGCCGTTACACCAAGACTACCTCCATAGGAAGCACCAATAGCTGACGATATAGCTGCAATTTCATCTTCCGCCTGGAAAGTGATTACACCGAAATTCTTTTGCTTTGCAAGTTCATGTAGAATATCAGAAGCCGGTGTGATAGGATAGGAGCCGTAAAAAATAGGCAACCCTGATTTCACGGAAGCAGCTACCAGTCCAAGTGCAGTAGCAGCATTTCCGGTGATGCCACGATAAACACCGGGCTTCATTTTAGCTGGTGCCACCTTGAATTTCTCCTCTATGATCTCAGCCGTTTCACCGTAATTAAACCCGGCATTCAGTATCTTTAAATTTGCATCGAGAACTTGTGGGTTCTTTGCAAATCTTCTCTTGGTTTCCTCTATGGATGATTCCAACGGACGCTGGTACATCCAGCAGATAAGCCCGAGAATAAACATATTCTTGGAACGGTCCATTTCCTTGGTACCAAGTCCGGAACCTTTCAGGCTTTCACGGGTGATTTTCGTGATCGGTATTATGTATACCTTGTATCCTTCGAGTGAATTATTCTTAATGGGATTATCTTCATCTGCAATGCCCGCAAGACGAAGATTCTTTGCATCAAAGCCGTCTTCATTGGCAATGATGATACCTGCTTTTTTGAGATTGGATAAATTCTTTTTGAGGGCTGCGGCATTCATTACCACCAGCACATCACAAAGATCTCCGGGAGTATGAATTTCATTGGAACCAAAATGTATCTGGTATCCTGATACTCCGGCGAGTGTTCCGGCAGGGGCACGTATTTCAGCGGGGAAATCCGGGAATGTACCAAGGTCATTCCTGGCAAGCGCAGTAGCGTTTGTAAATTCCGTCCCTATCAATTGTATGCCGTCACCGGAATCCCCGGCAAAACGGATCACTACATCATCTATATTAACTCTTTCCTTTGTCGTCATTTTTCTTGAGTCCTGCTCGTTTAATGAGGCCCCTCCTAAATCCTCCCCAAGGGGAGGACTTTAAATTTTTTTACACCCTCCCCTTGGGAGAGGGATGGGGTGGGGCGATAGTCCCTATACAATTAATATGCCCTTTCATCACTTCCTTCATAGAAATTGATGAATGAGCGGTTAACTACCTGTCTGCCGCCTGCAGTAGGGTAGTTGCCTGTAAAGTACCAGTCACCTGTATTGTGGGGACATGCTTTATGTAAATTTTCAACACTCTGGTAAATTATTTCCACTTCAGCATTTACGGCTTCGCTCTTCAGCATCTTGCCGATCTTGGCGCTTATCTCATCATCGCTGAAAGGATCATAGATGCGTTTAACGAAATTCTCCGCATCGGCATCATGACGATGCTTAATGCATTCAGCATATACTTCTTCAATAATGTTTGCACGTCCGGTTTCCTTTAATAATTCAATAGCCGCACGGAAAGCAATGAAATCTTTCAGCTTGGACATATCTATACCGTAACAATCCGGATAACGGATCTGCGGTGCAGAGGAAACAATGATTATTTTCTTTGGTTTTAAACGGTCAAGGATACGCAGGATGCTATTGCGTAAAGTTGTTCCGCGAACTATGGAATCATCAATGGCTACCAGGGTATCCTTATAGTTTTGGATAACTCCGTATGTAGTATCATATACGTGGGAAACCAGATCCTTTCTTTGTGCATCGGAAGTAATGAATGTACGCAATTTGGCATCCTTCACAGCTATCCTTTCAGAGCGTGCATGCATGCTGAGCAATTTATCCAGTTCCGCATCATCTAGATTCCCGGCCTTTATTTTCTCCTTCTTGTAATTATTCAGTTCATCATGGATAGCTTCCATCATTCCTATACAGGCTACTTCAGCAGTATTCGGTATGAAAGAGAAAACCGTATTTTCAAAATCATAATTAACGGCCTTCAGGATCTTTGGAGTAATAAGTTTACCAAGTTCCTTGCGCTCCATGTAAATATCCCTGTCTGTTCCGCGGGAGAAATAAATCCTTTCGAAAGAGCAGGAAGTTTTCTTACCAGGAGTGAGGATCTGTTCTACACTTACTTCACCATTGGCTCGCACGATTAATGCACTACCCGGTTCTATTTCCTTTATATCATCGTAATTCAAATCATCGAAAGCCGTTTTGATAGGAGGGCGCTCGGATGTTACCACTACGATCTCATCGTTTTCATACCAGAATGCCGGACGTATACCGTTTGGATCACGCAAAACAAAAGCATCTCCGTGACCAATCATACCGGCAATTGTATATCCACCATCAAAATCAGCGGCAGCTTTTTTCAATACCTTAACCACATTCAGGTCAGTAGCGATACGTGCGGAAATTTCCTTCTTGCTGACGCCTTTTTCCTTGAGGTCTTTATAGATAACATCATTCTCTTCATCCAAGGTATGACCTATGCGCTCCAATACAGTTACGGTATCGGTCCTGTTCAATGGATGCTGGCCAAGTTCCACGAGCCTGGCAAAGAGGGCATCGTTATTGGTCATGTTGAAATTACCTGCGAGTACGAGGTTCCTGCTTCTCCAGTTATTCTTACGAATAAACGGATGCACAAACTGCAAGCCTTCCCTTCCGTAGGTACCATACCTCAAATGCCCGAGGAATAATTCCCCGACAAATGGAGCGGTATCTATAACGTCAGCATTTTCTTCGCCATTCTTCAGGAATCCGCTTTTTACAAGCTCATCATGAATTCCGGTGAATACCCTTGGAATAGGGTTGCTCTGGTCGGAACGCTTTCGTGAAATGTAAGGACTTCCCGGCTGTACATTGAGCTTAATAACGGCAGCACCCGCGCCATCCTGGCCGCGGTTATGCTGTTTCTCCATAAGTAAATAGAGTTTATTAAGGCCGTAGAGGTACGTGCCATACTTTTCCTTGTAGAATGAAAGGGGTTTTTTAAGTCTTAGGAATGCGATTCCGCACTCATGTTTTACTGGATCGCTCATATATTTTAAAGCCACCGCAAAGTTAGGGATTTGCAATGGGTATTGAGTGATTAAGTAATTAGATAATTAAGGAAATAAAAATCGGGAATTTAAACCTGGCATTGGACAGGGTTGAAACCCTGCCCTAATCAGTGAAGAATCGAAAACAAAGGGTTTAAACCCTTTGTTTTCGATTCAATTTAAGCGTTATGCATAGAATAGGGTTTCAACCCTATTCTGAATTGTTGGCACAATACCTCAATAACCTTACTCCGATATCTGTTCAAAACAGCCATCAATATAGTCCAGGATTTCTTCTTTTCCGGCTTTGCGGGAGGCTGAGGTCACAAAATGGGGTGGCAATTGCTCCCAAGTCTGGGAAAGGGTATCCAAAAATTTCTGGATATTGTTATTAAGCGTCTGGATATTAGGCCTATCGGCTTTGGTAAAGACGATGGCGAAAGGGATCTTACTTTCACCCATCCAGTTAATAAACTCAAGGTCAATTTGTTGAGGCGGGATATTCACATCAATCAATGCAAAAACATTCAATAAATTGGTCCGTTTCTGTAGATATTCTGAGAGATTTTTCTGCCAGTCATCACGGGTGGTTTTGGAAACCTTTGCAAATCCATACCCCGGCAGATCCACCAGATACCAAGCATCATTGATGAGAAAATGATTGATATTCTTCGTTTTTCCCGGACTGACGGAGGTCAGTGCAAGGCTTTTCCGGCCTGTCAGGTAATTGATAAGTGAGGATTTACCTACATTGGAGCGACCCACAAAAGCAAATTCTGCTTTATCAGGCGGTGGGCAACCTTTAAGGGTTGGCGAACTCATCAGGTATTTTGCTTGTTTGATCTCCATGGTGCAAAGTTAGCTATATCAGTTAACAATTTCCAGTCAACAGTGAACAAATGGGAGGAAATGAGTGAAGAAGAGCTGTAAAATTGTATTTTTTCAATTCGAAATTGACAATTCGCAATTCGCAATATCCTTGTCCCTAAATTATTATATCTTTGCAGTATAAAATGGTAAACCAGGTAGTCCCCTACGCGAATTCGGATAAGAGCAAGAAAGAACAGGTATCGGAAATGTTCGACGATATTTCCCCGCGTTATGATTTGCTCAACCGCCTGCTCAGTATGGGTGTGGATAAAGGTTGGAGAAAAGAACTGATCAAACAACTTGCAAAAGAATCTCCAAAAACTATTCTTGACATAGCTACCGGAACAGCTGACCTTGCCATAGCTGAAGCCAAACTCAATCCTGAACGCATTACCGGAGTGGATATTTCCGAAGGTATGCTTGCCATGGGTAGGGAAAAAGTATCAAAACTCGCACTAGACACTGTAATTACACTCGAAACCGGCGATTCGGAAAATCTGAAATATGCAGATAATTCCTTTGACGCGGTAACAGTGGCATTTGGAGTACGGAATTTTGAAAACCTTAAAAAAGGCTTAAAGGAAATGAACCGTGTATTGAAACCGGGAGGCAAGGCTATGATACTTGAATTCTCTCAACCACGTTATTTTCCGTTCAAGCAAATATACTTTTTCTATTTTCGTACCGTTTTACCTATTGTAGGAAAACTTGTATCAGGCCATAGCAAGGCTTATACGTATCTTCCCGAATCTGTAGCAAGTTTTCCTTTTGGAAAGGAATTTGCAGGTATCATGGAGGAAGCAGGATTTAAGGAAATTAGTTTTAAGGCGTTAACATTCGGCATATGCACCTTGTACATAGGAAAAAAATAGTTTTATTTTTCATAGCTTTTCTGGCTTTTACTTCTGCTTTCGGGCAAGGGAAGAATAATCCTTTCTATGACTATAACCGCAAGATTCACTTTGGATTTATGATCGGGACAGATTTTTCCGATTTCAAATACGATTTTTCAAATTCATGGTATAGCCAGAAAACCATACATACGGTGGAAGTACAACACGTACCGGGGATTACCCTTGGAGCTGTTTCAGATATACATTTGAGTGAACATTTTCACCTGCGTTTTATTCCAACGCTGGTACTTACGCAAAGAAACGTGAAATACGGAACAACCGGTGATACGGTTGCTCCCAAACAGGTTGAATCTGCCATAGTGGAATTTCCCTTGCTTTTGAAGTTTGCATCCGAAAGGCATAATGATGTTGCTTTTTATGTTATTGGCGGTGGTAAATTCGGATGGGATCTTTCTTCCGATTTCAAAGCGGTAAAGAATCCTTTGAATCCAAAACTTGCGGTTATCCCGCAAAATTTCTCCTACGAATTCGGTGCCGGACTGGATATGTATTTCCCGTTATTCAAGTTCTCTCCTGAGATAAAATTATCAAGGGGAATCAATAATGTTCTTTATAAGGATGGGACTATCTACACAGATATCTTCTCGCGCTTCCGTTCCAATTTCCTGTTCATCTCCTTCTACTTTGAAGGATAAGGAATCAATTACGAATTAGCGAATTACGCTTCATATCACCTTATGACTATATTACACCAGAGCTATTCGCATTCTATAGTGTTGCAATGATCATTTTCCTTTTCTGTTTCCAAGGTGATGTGATGGATATTCTTATGTTCGAGCTGGTGCTTTAGTTCATGCTTTATTTTCTGCTCCTCATCAGCTGAGATATTCTGGTGAAATACCACGTGTGCTGTCAATGCATTTTCAGTGGTACTGATAGCCCAGATATGAATATGGTGAAAATCCTTTATCCCATCCATTTTCATGGCAATATTCCTGATCTCATCCATATTGATACTATGTGGTACGCCATCGAGGGAGAGACGAATGGTATTCTTCAACAACCTCCATGTACTTGTGAAGATCACAATGGCAACTATAATACTCAGAACACTATCCATCCAGTACCAGTTGGTATAGTGAATGATAATTCCACCTATTACAAGTCCCACGGAAACAATGGCATCACTCATAAGGTGAAGGTAAGCGCTTTTTATATTGAGGTCCTTTTCCTTGTCACGTAAAAAAAGTAAAGCCGAAAGAGCATTTATTACTACACCGATCCCGGAAATCAAAGCAATGGTAAAGCCCGGAATAGGTTCCGGATTGAAGAACCTGTGCGCTGCCTCATACAATATGGCACCAATGGAAACCAGCAAAACCATGGCATTAAATAATGCAGTTAGCACTGAAGTTTTACGATACCCGTAGGTATAGTTTTTAGTGGCTCGTATCTTTACCAACCTGAACGCCAGTAAAGAAATAGCCAATGCTCCAACATCTGCGAAATTGTGTCCGGCATCTGATAGAATGGCAAGTGAATGCGTTACCAAACCAACGACTACCTGGATAATAACGTAGATAAAATTCAATGCGATCCCGAATATAAATGCAGCATTTACATTCGTAAGCGGAGCAGAATGATCATGATGATCGTGAGAATGATCGTGTGCCATTTAATTAATTTTTAATCTTCCGGGTTCCATCCCCTTAATTGATAATATTTTTTTCGTGGGGTTGCCTTCAGGGGATCAATTCCATTCTTTTTGCACCAAATAAAGTGATAAATGGTTCCCGGCACCAATGCTAGAACCGGGAAAAGAATTGCCCAGTGGCCGGCAAGAAAATAAATCCCTACAGTGATTCCATCTATAATGAACCACTTGATCAGCTTCCTGTACAAAGGAGTACCCAATTCAAACTTTGCAAAAGCAGAAATAAAAATGGTCTGAATAAAAAGAAGAACGGCTAATTCTATTTCCATACTTCGTTGTATTATGACACAAAGTTAGGGCCCATGTGCATGCAAGTCTGTTGCAAGTGCCACAAGAATTTATGACACAAAGTTGCAGGAAAAAGTGGTGATTTTGTGAGTGATTAAAAGAGCGGTTTATTTATCGATTTTACCCTATGACTATATTACCATATTACGTAACATCATCTTTCGGTCAAATATGTTTTTCCTTCTATTTCCCTGCATTTGCCAAGGTCCAGAAGTTTTAGCGTCTCAGATATTTTTGCTGTTTCGGCCGACTGTAATGTTTTTCGCAATTTACCATTGATGATCTCCGCGACCAGGAAATTATCATACATCCTGCCATCCTCCATTTTTACTTTCTGGTACCAAACCATGGCATTGGTTTTACTGAATAAAACCATCCCCAGGAAAGCCCGGCCTTCGTAAATTTTCATACTGTCCCTGCGGGAATATTCCACTCCGGGAAATGGGAAACGATTGGAAACTATTTCCAGGTGCAGCTCCCCCTCGGCAGGGCAGTGGATGAATATTTCATCAGGAGCATCACAAACGCTGCAATCCCTTCCCTGCAGGATATAAAAAGGCATTTTTCCATTGTTATTGAGGTAGCCCAGGATCTTTAAATGAGAGAGAGGGGTTTCAAAACTGGTCCCGTCGGAAAACACGAGTTTCTTCCCGACCACTTTTGTGGAATCATGATTGATCTGCGCATATAGTGGCAGAATAAAAATTGTTGCGAAGAAAATAAGTACTAATCTCATCCTATTTACTGTCGTTGTTATTTTGCTTTATATTTACCTTGAATTTTCTTCCGAGCTTTTCCCTCACCCCGCTTTCGCGCGCCCTCTCCTTTAAGAGAGGGCTGAACATCTATTAAGTATATCACTTTTCAACGAAGTTCGAGTGTCTACCTATCCTAAAGGGGAGGGTTATGGGTGAGGCCCGAATTCACTTTTACATTTAATATTCAATATTCTCTTGCCTGTTTTCTTCCCCGGATAAATAGAACGCCGTGAATAATTCGTCCCATTCCAACTGCCAGTCTTCCCGTTTAAGGCGGATCACTTGCCCATGATAATTTACGTACATATTTACTCCGTCCTTATTGGCATTGGCAAATGTGGAAGGATAGTATCTTATCTCCTTGTTGAATGCAATATCATAGACATTCACCATATAAAAAAAATTACCGCTGAAGCCTATTTCAACAAACTGCATTTTGGACTGTATCACTCCTGCTGCATTACTAAGTAAGAACACAGCGAATATACCGCCAATACCGTACCACAATAAGGGTAGATTATTAGCTATATATAGATAGAGTCCGCAGGCCCAGAGTGCAAAAAACAGCAAATAGGCACGTGCAGCATGCTCCTGGATCAGGGTAAAGGGTTTCGTGTTTTCGGGAAACTGTTTGCTTCGAAACACAAGCTTATCATTTACAATCATTTAAATGGATTGTTTTGAAGTGGATGCGTGTATGGAATTAAATAGTAATTTTGGCATCCCATCCACGATACAAAAATATGGACAAGAAATCTCTTATCAACCTAAACGGTGAAATAATAGACGGCAAAAGCCCCGTTTTATCAGTAGATAACAGGAGTTTCCGTTACGGAGACGGCCTATTCGAAAGTATACGCGTAATAAACAATCATTTACAGCTTTTTGACATTCACTACAAGCGCTTCATTGCTGGTTGCGATGTCCTGAAACTCAAGCTTCACAAGGAATGGACCAAGGAATATTTTTCCGAACAGATCCATAAACTTCTTGATGAAAAGGGGATTGGAAAAAATGCACGCGTAAGAATGTGCTTTTTCAGGACTGCCGGAGGCTTTTATGAACCGGCTTCCAATAGTGCTGAATTCCTGATTGAAGCGGAGCCGATGAAGGAAAAAGGTTATCCTCTTAATACAGAAGGATACGTCCTGGACCTGTACAATGAAACTGAGAAGGCGATCAATTTTTTCTCAACGTTCAAAACGTCCAATTCCCTGATCTATGTACTGGCTGCTATTTACAAGAAAGAACATGGACTGGATGATTGCTTCCTGATGAATTCCAAGAGCAGGGTGATTGAAACCATTGATTCCAATATCTTCCTGGTTAAAAACGGCGAAATATCCACGCCGCCATCTACGGAAGGATGTGTGGCAGGAGTAATGCGTGAGCATTTGCTGGGCGTTATGGAAGCAAATGGAATAAAATATTCCAAGACTCCACTATCCCTGGAAGACCTTTTCACAGCAGAGGAAATATTCCTCACCAACTCCATAAGCGGGGTGCAATGGGTGAAAAAATACAAGGTGAAGGAATATGATCTTGGTGTCGCCAAGATACTAAGTGATTATTTGAACAAAAATATTGATTAGGAATTGATAATAAACTTTAAATTCGAAACATTAAACATCAAATCATGAAGAAACTTATTTTACTGGCAGTAGCCACTTTTTTTATTTTTAACGCCAAGGCACAGGAAGGATTCAATGCCGGAGTTCAACTCGGTTATTTCCTGACAGGAATGGTGAATGGCCCTGCCACCACCACTACCACGTCATACGTTAATCCGTATACACATTTTGACACTAAATTCGCTCCTAAAGTTGGCGTTTCTGTCGGTTATGGATTCGTTGATGCCTTTGGAGTGCTTTTGGAATTGAATTTTGCGACACTGGGCCAGAATGCCACCGGTACTTCCGGTAGTGCCGATATAAAAAGGTCAATTGACCTTAGTTATATAGAGATCCCTCTTTATTTGAAAGTAAGGACTCCTGGAGAATCAGCACACTATTATTTCATGGCTGGTCCTCAATTCAATTTCCTTACGGGAGCAACTATCAAGGATGATAAAACGACTATTACAGATGATGCAAAAGATCATTTCAATTCCACCGACCTGGGTCTTACTTTTGACACCGGATTGGAAATTGATATACCAAAATTATTTTTCAATTTTGGCTTGCGCGGGTACTATGGATTAACAGATCCTAATGCAACGAAATTCCAACTTCCAAGCAGCGCAGGAGATTACAAAAGTTCCAACAATTTTGCTGTTGGTCTCAATGTTGCAGCTCACTACAAATTCTAAGATATTCTTAAAGGATAAATGCGAAAGCCACTCTGAAAAGGGTGGCTTTTTTTGTGTTGTTATTCCATTACACCTGGCATAATCCAATGGGGATCTATAAGCCTTGTAGTAATTATGAGCCTGAGTAACACCCCCGACTAAAGTCGGGGGTGTTACTCAATATGCATTTATTTTTAATCCCAATTTTGTCAAACTTGTTGGTAGCTATGGTAGGAATGTAGAATCGCGATAAATCGTGTCTCCACAATGGAATTTCCCGGATCATTTTTTCTTCTTTCCTACAGGTATGGGTTTGGAAGGAGTATAGAAAGTATATTTATACAGCGAATGCTTAACGTTCTTTGATTCGCGGAAATAATTCTCTTCGTGTTTTAATCCGTTGGTATCATACCACCATTCAAATTTATGGTCGTAACCGGATAGTGAGTAGTGGAAAGTTTCCGAACTCCTGCCATAATTATTGTAAGTATAGGTATACTTTGATGTATCCACTTCCCTTAATGGCTTCATGGGTAATGTATCATATCCTTCCGGATGGGAGATAGTGGTGGAAATGGTTTTCTTTTCCAGTTCACGGTTCTTGTCATCGTATCGATAGGTAACAAATTCAGAATCCAGTCCGCCATTCAGATAGTATTTTATAACCACTTCCTGGAATGGTTTCCCATTGCGGTTCAGACTTAGTATCCTTGATTTTTCCTTGTTGTGTTTTGGATAAAACCATTGTTCTTCCTTCAGGATTCCTTTTGAATCATAATAAAAATACCGCTGGCGGTATTGCTCAAAATCTATCATGGTGGATTCGAACAGGAACTTCTTTTCCGCATCGTATTTGAAGGTTAATGAAAAGGGATCCACCCGTGCAAAGCTCAATCTGCCATCAGGTCCTTCGTATTCAAATTCATAATTGGAACGGATATATTCCCCGGCGCCAAGCGCACTATCAATATAGGTTATCAATCTGCCTTTGGCATCATACTCATAATGTTTATGATTATAGGGGCCAATGGAAGTAATGATCCTTCCAAGCGTATCAAATTCACGGATGGTGTGCGCTGACCTGGCAGTATCGTTATCCGGATATTTATCCTCTATACGGACCTTCATTTTCCTGAACTTGGCTATCTCGTCCTTATCCTGCGGATACCTGTATTCATCATACTGTGAAAAGACCTTGCAGGGTAATAAAAGCAAAGCCATTCCGCATAAGAAGAATGGCAATCGCAATTTCAAAATCCCTTTTTTTATTTTCATATCCGGGTCAGGGAATTACTTCCCATAATACTCATACATATAAACCATTACAGATGTAATAACGCCTTTCCTGTTGATCGTTTGCTCTGATGAAACAAGTCCGTTGGGAAGGTATTCCATATTTACGGTGAAATTCATCTTAGGGTTTTTAGCATCCGTATGGGATTTTTTGATCATATTCCCCGACTTATCATAAGTGTAAGTTTCGGAAATGGTATTGTAACGCGCATTATGTTTTACACCTGTTTCGTCATCAGCGGTACCAAAATTCTCGACAACATTTATAAGCATTCCCGTACGTTGTCCGGCTGTATTATAGGTATAGATATAGCCCAGGTAATTCTTTGTATTACCCTTGAAATATTCGTTTTCCTCTTCCTTGAGAAGATTTCCGTTCTTATCATAAGTATAGGAATGATCCTTGTAAGGCCTGCCTATGGAATCACGCAATTCCTCATAAACCAGGCGCATGGCTTCATCATATTTGTAGACATTCTTGCAGAATACCCTTGCACCCTTTGGAAGGAAATTTTCATTCAGGATACGTTTAGTCTTGTCATAAACAAATACAGACGTGCCGGTAGGGATTTCCAGGGAATATAACAGTCCGTTACTCTGGTAACCAGCACTGGCGGAATAGGTGGAAAGGCTTCCCATCATCCTCACGGAGTCAAGGCGGTTTTGCAATAGCCCTTGCTCGTTGAAATCAAAATAATGTACGCTTTTCACTTCACGCTTTATCAGTATATTACCGGAAGAATCTATGGCACTGATGGAGATAATACTATCCCTTTTAGATTTCCTCTCAGCGTAATTTACAAAACTGACGTGATTTTTCTTGTATAGCGCTACCAGCTCAGCAGAATGAGGCTTTAAAATATCAGCGTACTGGGCGGATGCCTCCAGGCATAATCCCATCACAGCAGCTATAAGTATCCATTTTTTCATAGTTTGATTGATATTTTGAGAAATCATTCTATTAAGACGGTAAAATTACAAGAACCGTGCTGAAAATCCCATATTTTTTTTCGTTTGCGAATTCCTCATTACAATTGGCTGTTGATTAACTTTGTATAAGAAATGGATTTTTCCAAGGACTATTACAAGGTATTGGGCATCAAGGATACTGCCGGTAGCGAGCAGATCCGAAAGGCTTATCGTGCGCTGGCGCTGAAATATCATCCTGACAAGAACAAGGATGACCGCGTTATCGCCGAACATTTTCACCGTATCAAGGAAGCCTATGAGATACTTTCCGACGGCATGAAAAAACGCCAGTATGATGCAGTGCGCCACCGTAAAATGTATTCACCTTATTCCTTTGCCAAGGACCTTGACCTGGGTCATGACAACCGGGACTATACCAAGCCACCGGTACCTAAAAAGAAAAAGGATCCCTTCATCTGGCTGAAACCGGTACTCCTGATCCTTATCGCAATTATAGCCGTTTGGATAATGATGCATTTGAAGAGATAAATTAACCACCAATTGTTTGCTTGCGCGAGCGTCCGCTCGTGCCGGTTCAAATGACCACAATATTTTCTGTACGCGGACGCTCGCAGAAAAAGCTGAAATAAAGTTAAAATTTAAAGATTTATGAAAACAATACTTCTACTGATAGGCTCCAATATATTCATGACATTTGCCTGGTACGGTAACCTGGCGGAAAAGTCAGGAATGCCCTTGTGGAAAGCCATACTCATAAGCTGGGGGATAGCCTTCCTGGAATACTGCCTGATGGTACCTGCGAATAGGATAGGGCATGAGTACTACAAGTTCAGCGGGGCGCAATTGAAGACCATCCAGGAAGTGATTACTCTCATAGTTTTCGCAATATTTTCGGTAGTGTATCTAAAGGAGCCTTTCCGCTGGAACTATGGAGTAGCATTTGTCTTTATATTGCTTGCGGTGGTCTTCATGTTCATCAATACACCGGGATCAATCAATAAGAACTGATATAGCCTTTATCTGCTATTCCTTTATCTTAAAATTAATGGGCACCGAATACGCCACTTTTACAGGGACGCCTTTTTGCATTCCTGAAGTAAAGTTTTTTAGTTTTTTAACCACCCGTATGGCTTCTTCTATGCAGCCCATATCATCACCGGCAAAAAAGCTTTTACGGGCATAAACATCGGATACAGTTCCATCCTTTTCCACTACAAAGCTGATGATAACCTTTCCCTGAATATTTGCTTTCAATGCCTTTCGGGGGTATTTTACTTTCTTGGCTATATAGCTTACCAGGGCCTGGTCGCCTCCGGGGTAGGACGGGAATTTTTCAACACCAACAAGATCATACACCTTTGAATCAGATGAATCTTTTTTCTGTGCATTTGCAAAAAATGCAAGCATCATTAAAACAGGAATGATGATCAGTGTCTTTTTCATCTAATCTTAAAATAAATCGGTATGGTAAAATAGCATCTGACTTTCCTGCCATGTAACTGGGCAGGAGTAAAATCAGGTAAAGATTTTATGACCCTTATTGCTTCGTTGTGGCATCCTATATCAGCCCCTCTTAATCCTTTGAGGATGGTTACATTGGTGACCTTGCCGCTTTTTTCAACAACAATTTGCACATATACTTTCCCCTGTATATTATAATCTAATGCCTGTTGTGGATAGATAACATGCATGGATATATATTTTACAAGGGAATCATCACCACCGGGAAAGTGAGGTATTTTTTCCACTTCGGTATCTTTATAAATAGTGCTATCTTCCTTTGCAATTCCAGCCTTTTTGTACTTAGGTTTTCCTGTTCCCTTTTTTTGTGCAGAAGCAGAAATCGCAATCAGAAAAAATACTGAAATCAGAAAAAATAAATTTTTCATAATCACTCTTTTATCAATCCTTTATTTTGAATATTATTGGAACTTGAAAAGCCATTTTTACTGGTTTTCCATTGACTATGCCTGGGGTAAAGTCCTTAAGTAGTTTAACCACTCTTACAGCCTCATCATTGCATCTGTCCTCATCTCCCTCAATGCCTTTCTTTACCTTTACTTCTGTGATATGTCCGGCTTTGTCAATGATAAAGGAAACAATAATTTTTCCCTGGTTGTTTTCTCTGAGTGATTTCGCAGGATAGTTTAAGTTTTTCGTAATATCGGCAAGTAAGGCATTCTCCCCACCGGGATATGATGCAGGCTTATCTATATTAATAATATCATATACTTTTTCGTAATCATAATACTTGTCAAATTTCGCAGCACGATAAGCCTTTGAATCGAAAATAACTGTTGCCGTCATATGCACCCTTACATTATTTCCATTCACTTTACCGGGTTTGAAGGCAGGCAGCAATTTAATGACATCAATCGCTGATCCCGTACATCCGTAATCCATATCCGGCAACTGGTTTTTCACCACTTCCACATGCGACACCTTTCCATCTTTTTCAACAATGAATCCAACTATCACTTTCCCATCCACTTCATTTTTGAGAGCAGCAGTTGGATATACTAAATTGTGCTCTATGAATATTTGCAGGGAATCCCTGCCCCCTTTAAATTCAGGTTGCATTTCTACATTATAGATCTCGTAAACCTTATTGTTATCATCTGCCACCTTGATTTCGTTAATGTCATTTTGTGCAAATGCAAAAAATGATATCAGTAAAAAAAATGGGAGAGGAAAGGCTTTTATCATTCTCATGTTTTTATTTTGTTTGAGGCTCATCACCCGTTAATTTGAAAATAATCGGAAGAGAATAAAAAACCCTGACAGGTTTGCCATTTTGCATACCAGGAATAAATTTTGGAAGGGATTTAACCACTCTGACAGCTTCATTATTGCAGGCATCATGGTCTCCTTTTATTCCCTTTTTTACAGTTACATCAGTCACTCTTCCATCCTGGTCAACTATAAATTGGACAGTTACCCGGCCTTCAATATTTGACGCCATTGCAGCCTTGGGATAGATAAGGTTTTTTGAAATATATTTAAATAAAGCGTCTTCACCACCCGGGAAAACGGGTAATTTCTCAATGCTCACCATATCATAAACTTTATAGTCTTTAGTTATAGCAGCTTTAGCAGTATCTGTTTTTTGCGCAAAAACAGATGCTGTAAGTAGTAAAAACAGAGGTAGGAAGAATATAGCTTTTTTCATTATATTAATTGTTTTTTTATTCCTGGTTATTTGATCTCAAAGTTAAAAGGCAGTGTAATGTATGAGGAAATTGGTACTCCATCGCTACTCATTGCGGGAGTAAACTTCGGCAATAGTCCTATTACTCTTACAACTTCGTCATTTATTGCCTTATTCTTGCCCATGATCTTAATGTTTGAAACGGTGCCATCGGGTTCAATTGTGAAGCGAGCTCTAACTCTTACACATCCTATTGTATCACCTGATTTCCCTTCTGGATACTTCAAGTTTTGATGGATAAAATTAAAGAGTGCATCTTCCCCACCGGGAAATACGGGCTGCTTTTCTATGCTAATTATTTGATAAACCTTTTCATCATTTGAAGAAGAATCTTTTTTCCTTACGACCACTTCCTTGACTTCGAGTTTATCCTTGCCTCCTTTTTGTGCAGAAGCTGATAACGCAAATGCACAAAAAATAGCTAAAAAGCAAACTGGTTTTTTCATGATTGGTTATTTTCTTTGATTTGATTTATACTCCCGGATGTTAAATTCAACAGGAAGAAAGCAAGTATATTCAATAGCCTTGCCATTTACTCTCCCCGGCTTGAAATTCGTGAGCAATTTACAAACCCTGAGAGCTTCTTCATTGCAACCATGGTCTTTTACCAGACCTTTATTCAGCCTTACATCCCTGATGCTACCATCCACACCTACAACAAACTGGATAAATACAATCGCCTGTTTTTCATATATCAATGATCGTTCAGGATACTTTAAATTTTTAGTGATTATAGAATATAAATCATAGTTACCCGGAAGTTCGCTGGCATATACATATTCTTCCGGTATTGAGTAAGGATGTGTTTTTACCCATTCATCACTTTTAGCTTTTGCCTTTGCCCCGGAAGCGAGGGCTGTATCCATGCTATAGTCATTTGCCCACTGATAACCATAGTCAGTCCCTCTTACTTCATAAATAATAAAGTTCTTCCGTGAAAATGAATCATTGATAATGGGTTCATTAGTACTATCCCTGATCGAAAGCCTTTTCTTCCATTGAGTCTGTGCTTCCATGCCGGAAGAAATGCACACCAGGACGATCAATGAAAAGATGGTTTTCATATCATAAAAAAAATGTCTAGTTCTTCGCCATGAAGTCCTCGGCCATTTTCACCATGTTCTCACTGCCTATCAGCAATGGAACCCTTTGGTGCAATTCACCCGGAACGATGTCAAGGATACGGTCCTTGCCATTGGTAGCCCTGCCGCCAGCCTGTTCTGCCACAAATGCCAGTGGATTTGCTTCATAAAGCAATCTCAGTTTGCCATTCGGAGTCTTTGCAGTAGGAGGGTAGATAAATATTCCGCCCTTCAATAAATTCCTGTGGAAATCCGCTACGAAAGAACCGATATAACGGCTGCTATATGGACGGTTGGTAGATTTATCTTCACCCTTGCAATAGTCAATATATTTTTTCACACCTGCAGGGAATTGCGCTTCATTTCCCTCATTGATGGAATAGATCTTCGCATCCTTAGGAGTCTGGATATCGGGATGTGATAGGCAGAATTCGCCAATGGAAGGATCAAGTGTAAAGCCATTCACTCCGTTTCCGGTAGTATATACCAGAATGGTGGATGATCCATAGATCACATATCCGGCAGCTACCTGGTCAGCGCCTTTTTGAAGGCAATCTTCCACGGTACCCGGACCTGCACCCTTGGATACGCGCCTGTATACTGAGAAAATTGTTCCGATGCTCGCATTCACGTCTATATTGGAAGACCCATCCAGCGGATCGAAAAGGACCACGTATTTGCATTCACCTTCCTCAAATTCTACCTGAATGATGTCATCATTCTCCTCTGAACCCATTACGCAGACTTCCCCGCCCGAAGAAAGGGCAGCGATCAGTTGCTCATTGGCATAAATATCCAGCTTCATAACTTCCTCGCCCTGTATGTTCATGCTACCATGCTGACCAAGGATATTGACAAGGCCCGCCTTGTTTACTTCACGGTTAATGATCTTCGCCGCAGTGCCTATATCGCTCAATAAGCGGGATAGATCCCCTGAAGCATATTGAAAATCTGCCTGTCTTTCAATGATAAACTGGTTTAATGTCTTTACGTTGCCGTTCATTGTCCTGGATAATATTAAATTTGCGCAAAGATAAATAAAGAATTGCGGATTGCGAATTGCCAATTGCGGATTTACCCCTAACCCCTAAAGGGGAAGCGCTTCGCGCAAATAGTGATAACGGGAAAGTCCCCTTTAGGGGATTTAGGGGTTAAACCTAAAAAGAACAAAAACAATGACACCAACCATACGCCATGCCACGGTAGCCGATCTTCCGGCAGTTTTTGAACTCATCAACGAGCTTGCCCACTATGAAAAAGCTCCGGAAGAAGTGACGCTGACCATAGATCAACTGGTAAAGGATTTTCACGCCAATAGGTTCACTGCCTTTGTAGCCGAAATGGATGGAAATGTAAAGGGACTTGCCTTGATCTATCCGATTTATTCCACATGGAAGGGATTATGTTATTACCTGGAGGATATCATTGTAAAAGAGGATTCCCGCAGGAATGGACTTGGCGGACTGTTATTTGATAGGGTAGTAGCCTTCGCAAAGGAAAACAATGCTGCCCGTCTGCGCTGGCAGGTGCTGGACTGGAATACTCCAGCCATACGTTTCTATGAGAAATACAATGCTGTTTTTGAACAGGAATGGTTGACGTACAAGCTAACGAAAGAACAGCTGGGAGAATAATGAATATCGAATATTGAATGTTGAAGTGCACTCAAATCAGAGGACTATGAAAAAGACCATTAATTTATTATTTACCACATTTATTGCAGTTGCATTTTTTAGTTGTAATTCTCCAGATGAGAATGATCGGACAGAGAAAGATAAAAGTACAATACCTGAAAATCATAGATTGGTCGCAAAAAGCTCAAAATATAAATTAGAATTAATGGGGGTGAAGGAGTTTTTGAAACTTGGGGGAAAGTCACTAAGGGAAGATACAGTTTGGCAGCATAAGGATAAGATCAATATACTCTCTGCAAATAACAATTATGTGCATCGTGATGGGCTGGAGTTGGAAATTCAGGGAGAAAGCAAAAATATTACATTTAAAAGTGCCAGTGATACATCAGAAGGAGAAGGTGATTATTATTACATCATTGGGGAAGAACCTTGCATAAATTCCTTTATCATAAGATATTTTACCATTGAAAATTTCTTTACCATTATTGTTGATAAAAAATCATGTGATACTTCAATTATAGATGGAGAAGCTTACTTTTCTCAAGACAGACAGCAAATATTTACTGTAAAAAACTTTGAATTATATGATTGTAAAGGCACCGTGTACCATAGAAAAGGCACCAAATTCGCAGCCTCATTCTCATTCCCATTGAATAACTTATTGACCATCGAAACTGTCCGATGGATAAATAAAAAAGAGGTCATTTTTAAAATGTGGGACAATACCGATCAGAAGACCCAATTATACAAGTATTATAAATTGACGATTTTCTAAAGTATTATCTCCAGCGCTGGCAAGATTTCCCGATGAATCGGGACAGGCACTTCTGAATGACAATTACGAAAGCTTATCAATGCTCTGTGTAAATCCGTAAAATCTGTGTAATCAGTGTTCAGTGAGTTTTGTCCCGAGCGGAGTTTCGGTCATGACATGTCATGACCCTACAGATCCGTCGTCACTTTACGTTCTCGTAATTGTACGGACAATGCTTGCATTTGCTTCCGCAACAAAAGCCACGTTTCAGATGATATTTTGCAGTGAAAACCATGAGGCCATTTTCATTGAAATAATAGTCTCCTTCCTCGAGCGGAAGTGGCTTTAGAGGACGCTTATCAGAGGGCACTTCTTTGTTGCTCATACAATTCTTTTTCTACAAGCTGTTTACGGAAGAGCGTATAATAATAGCCTTTCTTTTCCACCAGTTCATGGTGTTTGCCCTGCTCTATGATCTTTCCCGCCTGCAGCACTATAATGTTAGTGCAATTCTTTACCGTGGAAACGCGATGACTGATCAGCACGGAAGTCTTGCCGCGCATTTCGGCACTCAGGTTCTGCAATATCTGTGCTTCAGTATTGGTATCTATGGCAGAAAAGCAATCATCCAGGATCAGGAAACGCGGACTACCTGCAATGGCGCGGGCAATGGCCACACGTTGCTTTTGTCCACCAGACAGGGTGATCCCACGCTCGCCGAGCATGGTTTCATATCCTTTCGGGAAATTAATGATGTCCTTATGAACATCAGATACCGTTGCGGCATGTTCAACCGCAGCTCTTGTCCCTTTAACTTCGCCCCGGGTTCCCCATAGAATGTTATCCTCTATGGATTCAGAAAAAAGGAAATCATCCTGAGGTACATAGCCGACTTCCTTACGGTATTGCCCGAGATCAATATTTTTAATATTTCTTCCGTCTATCAGTACTTCTCCTCCGGAAGTATCATAGAGCCTGAGTAGTAAATATGCCAGACTGGATTTCCCTGAACCGGTATGTCCTAAAACGCCCAATGTTTCTCCTTCACTAATGGAAATATTGATATCATTCAGTGCTATGATTCCGGTATCGGGATAGGTGAGGGAAGCATTCCTTAATTCAATGGCATAAGAAGATGCGCTTTTAAATACTTCGGGACTTTCTTCCTCATTTTCCCATTGTATATCCGGCTGGATGTTCATTATTTCATTGATGCGAGCCTGCGAAGCCGCTGCCCTCTGGATCATATTGGCTGTAAAACCTATGGCAGCCACCGGCCATGCAAGTACAGTTACGTACATAAAGAATTCAGCAATGTTTCCTGCAGTCAATCTGCCTGCCATTACTTCATTTCCGCCTACATAAAGCGTAAGCAAAGTACTCAATCCAATAAGAAAGGCAATCACAGGAAAATACAATGCATCCACACGGGCCAGATAAAGCGCCTTGTTCTTATACATTTCCACTTCATCGTCAAAATGGGTATGCACACTTTTTTCAGAAGCAAAGGATTTAATTACCCTGATGCCTGAAAAAGACTCCTGTACAAAGGTGGTCAACCTGGATAATTGTTCCTGGAAAAGCGTACCGCGTTTATAGGTAATGTCATTAACATAATACATGGCAATAGCCAGAATCGGAAGCGGCATGAGGACATACATGGTAAGTTTCGGGTTTACCGAGATCATGATAGTCACCACCATGATTATGGTACTTACAAGGTTGATAATATACATGATGGCAGGGCCTATGTACATGCGTACTTTACCTACATCCTCGGAAATGCGTGCCATCATATCCCCGGTATTATTGCGGCGATAATAACTAACGCTTAATTTCTGGTAATGATTGAAGATATCATTCTTAAGATCATACTCCACATGGCGGGACATGACAATAATAGTCTGCCTCATCAGGTACATGAATAACCCCTTGAGTAAAGCCATTCCAATGATTAGTGCTGCATATTTCAGGGAAAGAATGGCTATATCGCTTTTGATGGAGGCACTTATTTCCTTTCCTCCGGCGGATTTTATCTGCAGCAAAATGGCATTCAGCAAATGCCTTACCGACTGTGCAGGGATGATGCCGAAAAAGTTGGAAATCACCACGAAAACCATCCCCATTAAAAGTAATTTCTTGTACCTCCAGAGGTACTTGTTAAGTGGTTTTAAGGAACGGATATTACTGAAAGACGCCATATATTGGAAGGTAGTACAATAAACCACCTTAAAAAGTGCTGCAAAGAAAGGGATTTTTGAGCGTTTAAGGTTGGATCCGTTAATGAACTTTTGCCCCTAACCCCTAAAAGGAAACCCCTCCGCCTTTCAGGCACCTCCCCTAAAAACAGGGGAGGAGTTGCGCTTCACGCAATTGGTGATAAGGGAAAAGTCCCCTTCAGGGTTCGCCGCGGCGAATAGGGGTTAAGCCTTAGGAAGCAAATACTCCTTTCTAAGGGATACTCGTTTCTGCGCTTAAAGACAATATAGTCAGGCATGAAGCGTCTTATGCTACATAATGTCCCCTTGGGGGTTAAAAATAAATTTGTTTCCAATAAAAATCGCTAATTTTGCGGCAAAGTTTATAAACCTTAACCAATTATTAATCTTTAAACATGACAACAGTGGCTCAAATGAAAACTGAAACGGCAAGTGTTCTCTTTGAAAGGCTTACCCAGTATGACTATGAAGAAATAGTTTTTTGCCAGGATAAGGCAACAGGCCTGAAAGCTATTATAGCTATCCATAATACAACCCTGGGCCCTGGTTTGGGTGGCACGAGGATGTATGATTATCAGAATGAACAAGATGCGATCACAGATGTACTGCGTCTTTCCAGGGGCATGACCTACAAGGCTGCCATTTCCGGATTGAACCTTGGTGGTGCCAAGGCAGTTATCATTGGAGACCCGCGCAAGTTGAAGTCTGAAGCGTATATGCGCAAATTTGGACAATTTGTAGAAAACCTTAACGGTAAATACATTACCGCTGAAGATATAGGGACCACTACCAAGGACATGGAGTATATCAATATGTCCACAGATCACGTTGTAGGACTTCCTGAGATCATGGGTGGCGGCGGAGATCCTTCTCCTGTAACTGCTTATGGTGTTTATTTGGGCATGAAAGCTTGTGCGAAGGAAGTTTTCGGAAACGATAACCTGAGCGGCAAGAAAGTGCTTGTGGAAGGTGTAGGTAAAGTAGGTGGCCATCTTGTGGAATTCCTTATCAAGGAAGGAGCAAGGGTTCAGGTAGCAGACGTTAACAAGGATGCACTGAATGAAATGGTGAAGAAATATGATGCAGGTGTGGTAGATCTTGCCAATGTTCACGAACAGGATATTGACATTTACGCTCCTTGCGCACTGGGTGCAACCCTGAATGATACCAGCATTGCAAAATTGAAATGCTCTATCGTGGCAGGTGCTGCAAACAACCAGTTGGCAGACGAATCCATACACGGACAAATGCTGATGGAGAAAGGCATTTTATATGCTCCCGATTTTCTTATCAATGCCGGTGGTTTGATCAATGTTTATACCGAACTTCACGGCTATAACCGCGAGATCGCCATGTCCAGGGCAGAGAATATTTACGATGTAACGCAGAGTATTATCAACCTTGCAAAGGCAGAAAATATTCCTACATACAAAGCCGCTAACAAAATGGCTGAGCAGAGAATTGAAGCGATCGGAAAAATCAACCTGGCTTATTAATTAATTGAGCCGGGCTTAAAAATGAAATGTTAAGCCGCAGACATATCCGCGTTAAGGTGCTTCAGGCATTATACGCATACAATAACGACGAGAATGCAAATATTGACCAGTTGGCGAAACAACTGAGGCAAAATATTGGCAAGCTCTACGAACTATATATTTATCTTCTACTGAGTCTTGAGGAGTTGGGCAACTACATGGTGCACTACGACGAAGAGATGCAGGGGAAATACATAGTTGATGAAGCCGACTTACAGGCCGGCAGGAAACTGTACAATAACCCTATCATCCAGAAACTGATGAATAGCGGGAATTTGCATGATACCGCCAAGGACCTGAAAGTTATTTTTGATGCTGACAGAGACATCTTACGAAAGATATTCCTGGATCTTAAAAATCAGAATGCTTATCGCGATTATATGAATTCTTCCGGTGGGTCCGAAATGGCTGACCAGGAAGTCCTGATATTCGTTCTTAAGCATTATACCAGTAATAATCCTCTTTTTGAACAACATCTGGAAGAGCAATTTTATAACTGGTCCGATGATAAGAAGATTGCCCTGCAAATGGCACAGAAAACAGTGCAATTGCTGGCAACCGGTCAGGAGGAAAACTTCCTTCTTCCGGTAGGACAAAATCCTTCCGAGCTGTACGAATACGCTGATGAACTTTTCAGGACTACCATCAGGGAGAATGATAAACTGCAGGCAATAATTACTCCACGTATCCCGAAATGGGAACCTAACCAGGTAGCGGTGATTGACCTCATCATACTCAAGATGGGTGTTTGTGAGTTCCTGCATTTCATGTCCATTCCTGCTACAGTTACCATTAATGAATATGTGGAACTTGCTAAAATTTATAGCACTTCACAGAGCAAGAAATTCATCAATGGAGTACTGGATACCATCAGGAAAGATCTGAAGAAAGAAGGTGTAATGCTAAAAAATTAAGTCATGAAATTAACAGGTTTGGTTTTTGCTTTTACAATAGGATTAATGGTAGTTGCTGGATGTAATTCCAAACCCAAGGGAAACAGCAATGAAGTTAATTCCGACATGGTCACTAATAATCCGGCCACTGCAAGCAGCAGTAAGTCTGAAAAAGGCGTTCCGGTTATTAAGTTTGAAAAGGACACTCATGATTTCGGTAAACTGATCCAGGGCGAGATTGTAACCTATTCCTTCAAGTTTACCAATATGGGAAATGGTCCATTGGTGATAGGCAATGCAAGTGCTTCCTGCGGATGTACCGTTCCAAGGTATTCTGAAAAACCTGTACAAGCCGGTGAATCAGGGTTCATTGATGTGACTTTTAATAGTGAGAACAAAAATGGCCCTGTAGAAAAAACAGTGACCATTGAAGCGAATACCATTCCTGAGAGAACGGTTATCACCATTCTGGCAGATATAAGGACAGAGAAATAAACAGAAATAAATAATTAATAAAAATGATATCGAATTTAATGTTGTCAATAGTTTTACAAGCAGCTCCTGCAGGAGGCGCAGCCGGCGGTAGTAATTTGCAGTGGATCATGTTCCCTCTGATTATTGTCGTTTTTTACTTTTTCATGATCCGTCCGCAATCCAAGAAAGCCAAGGAGCAAAAGAACTTCAGGGAAAGTATTGAGAAAGGCAGCAAGATCATCACCATTGGTGGGATACATGCCCGTATCGTGGAAGTAAAGGATACTACTTTCGTTATTGAAACCGGTAGTGGTGTAAAGCTTGAAATTGAAAAAACAGCTATTTCCGTAGAGCTTACCAAAGCCATGGAAGATGCTAACAAAAAGAACGAAGAAAAGAAGTCGTAATAACTTCCTCTCCAAAATATCAAAAGGACTGTTTCTCTGAAGCAGTCCTTTTTTTATTTAGTTCCGTAGGAACGTAGGTCTGGTAGAAGGCAAGACAGTGCTTTCATTAAGCCCCATCGGGGCGCAGGTTTATAAACGCGAGACCAAAACCTTTGTTACTATGGTTTATAAAAAACCGTAATCCCAAACCTATTCTATTAAACCTCCGTCCTTACAGGACTTAAATAACGATGTGCATTTCTATTCTACCAAAACTGTGTCCCGCCGGGACTTAATACTTCCCCGAATCTTTATTATATTTGATGCATAATTAGTATATGCCCAAAGGAAAGCAGCAGGAAAACAAAAGGAAATCCGTCAAGGTGAAGCTACGGGCGGAATGGGGCATATATTCCTGGTGCCTGGTGCTTGCTGTTATTCTATGGGTACTTACAGGACTTAGCGATACCTATATCAGCAATATCAATGTAAAGACCAATTATTCCAATATCCCAAAGGATAAAGTCTATCTGCATCCGTTACCATCTGATCTGAAGGTACAGGTACAGGCTTCAGGCTGGGATCTTTTCACCATGTGGGTACTCGGCAGTAAAGAAGAAGTCAATATTGATATGTCCCAGTATGCAAAGAAATCCTTCATTGCAGCCAATGCGCGTTTGAAGGAAGAACTTCGCGCACGGCTGGCACATAAAATGAATATCATTTCCATAGATCCTGATACCATTTATCTTTCCCGCGAACCTAAAATGAGCAGGAGGGTCCCTGTGGTTTTAAAACTCACCATCAATTGCGATAATGAATACGGGGTATCCGATAAGATCAAACTCAAACCTGAATTTGTAACCATATCCGGACCGCAATCACTGGTAAGGCAGGTACAGTTTATTGAAACGCGCGATAGCATCATTGATGATCTTGATAAAACAGGTACGTATACCGTAGATCTTAAACAACCACAGTTTTCCAGCCTGAGCATAGATTCATCCTCCATCAAAGTAGTGATTCCTGTTGGGGAACTAGTGGAAATGAAAACAAGCGTTCCAGTTTCCGTCATTAATAAACACGGAAAAAACATTCATGGTAGCCCTGAAAAGGTAACCGTATTTTATCAGGTTACGAAGAACCGTGAAAAGCGTACACGTACCACTTTGTTTGAAGCCATAGTGGATGCATCAAAAACAGATTCAGCGGGCAATGCACCACTCAAAGTTCAATTGGTAAATCACCCGGACTACACATACAATTTCAGGATAAAACCCGAGACAATTAAACTGATCAGCAAGTAATGTTAAAGATAGGAATCACCGGAGGAATGGGCAGCGGGAAAACCACCTGCTGCGAAATATTTTCATCGCTGGGTGTGGCTGTCTATAATGCCGATATGCGGGGTAAATTTATCCTGCAGGAAAATGAGAAAGCGAAGGAGAAATTGCTGAATTATTTCGGTAAGGATGTATTCGATTCCAAAGGAATATTGGATCGTAAAAAGCTGGCAGCTATTGTTTTCAATAACACTGAAAAACTGAGAATACTTGAGGGAATTGTCCACCCGGCAGTGCAGGAAGATTTCGCTGATTTTGTACGACAGAATTTCACTGCAAAATACATTGTGAAAGAAGCAGCATTACTATTTGAAAGCGGTACGTATAAGGAACTCGATAAGATCATCGTAGTAGATGCGCCATTGGAAGTCCGCCTGAACCGCATCATGGAACGTGACCACATCAGCCGCGATGAGATCATGGCCCGTATAGAAAAGCAATGGTCTGATGAAAAGAAACTCCTGATGGCCGATTACATCATTCAGAATGATGATAAGGAACTGTTGTTACCGCAGATACTAAAGCTGCACGAACAATTTATGCTCATGGGACTTATTGCTTGAATTCGTAATAAGGTGATATAGTCATGTGGTAAAATGGTTAAATTCATAACATCCCCCTGCCCCCTTCAAAGGGGGACTCCCAACTTTTAACCATTACAAACTATTGTTGTGATTGTTTTTCAAAAACTATCTGAGGGAAAATTTATAAATCAAATCTGAAGCCGGGCGATTCCCCCTTTGAAGGGGGAGCCGATAGGCGGGGGATGTTTGCTTAGTACAATGATGAGTTAATGTCTCCATCACTTCCACAAATAAATCTCAACGCGTCTATTTCTCTTGCGTCCTGATTCGGTTTTATTATCAGCAATAGGATTGGCAGCACCATATCCCTGGAAGGTCAGGCGCTCGGGAGCAATTTTATTACGCAGGAAATATTCTGCAGCTGCGCGTGCACGTTTTTTAGACAGTGAAATATTATATGTTTCACTGCCCACGCTATCCGTATATCCATGTATCTTCATTTTCAGATCCGGATCCTCCTTCAATTCATTAATTACTATTTTCAAAACTGAATCTGCTGAATGATTCAGCTCCACTTTATCGAATTCAAAATTTACATCGCCCAGGGTATAATGAATGAGAGCAGATTTACTTTTGATTTCCTTTGGGGGTGCAAAAAACTCAGGTAAGTCAGCGGGACATGAGTGCCTGAAAGTTAGATCATAAATGGAATCTTTGATCTTGTTCATATTACAAGTTGAATAGCCAACGGATTCATTCGCGACCAGGGATATATCATCCATACTGGTATAGGTAACCTGTGCATCCGCATGCTTAGCGAAATACGAAGTGGTATCCTCACTGAAATTACCAATGACAATATATTTTTCATTGCCCTTGGCTATGAAAGATGTTTCCAGTTTCACCCAATCCTTGGTGGCTTTTCTTCTTTCTTTTTTACTGAGTTGAAAAGATATATCAGGTGTATATTTCAATCTCAGAGATTTTGAAAACATTTCGTTGGTGCAAAGGAAATCCTTTGAGAAATATACCTGGGGGAGGATGAAGTCATTATGCTTGGCGCGTACATACATGGAAAAGGTATATTCCTTACCTTTTAGAAGAGGACACATAACTATCCCCTGAATGTATTGTCGGGAGGCGGGAGGGTTGTTAATCTCCATGGTAAGCTGGGCAAAATGCCTTCCGCTGTGCCCTCTGCCCTGGTTAAATCCAGCAGCCTCTGTTCTTACATTCCACCATGCGGAAGGGCTGCAGGTAGCGTTCCTTTCATAGCAAATGTTGATATCCTCAAAACTGCCATTCGGGATCAGGTTTTGCGAATATGATAAATTGCCTATGAAAAGACAAAAAACAATGATAAGAAAATGATTTTTCAGCATTAAAAAAAATGAAAATTCTACGTTTGTCTGATGTAAAATGTTAGTAACTCATCAAATATAGGATTTATTGCTTTTCGCCCTCAAAATGTGCATAAAAATATCCCTCATTTTTCTGCATTTTTCCTAGGTTTAATGAGCATTTTTTCGGAACTTAGCACCATAATTAACACGGGAACATTTTTCTTTACAAATGACAGAAAATCAAAATAATAATCCTACCTATACCGCTGATAATATTCAGGTCCTGGAAGGTTTGGAAGCAGTGCGTAAAAGACCTGCCATGTACATCGGTGATATAGGCGTTCGCGGCCTTCACCATTTGGTGTACGAAGTTGTGGATAACTCCATTGATGAAGCCCTCGCGGGACACTGTGATACCATTGAGGTACGCATACTTCCGGACAACAGCATCAGCGTAAAAGACAATGGCCGTGGTATTCCTGTGGATTATCACGCAAAGGAGCAGAAATCAGCCCTTGAGGTGGTAATGACCGTTCTTCACGCCGGTGGTAAATTCGACAAGGATTCCTATAAGGTTTCCGGTGGTCTCCACGGTGTGGGTGTATCCTGCGTAAATGCACTTTCCATTCACCTTAGAGCGGAAATTCACCTGAACGGTAAAATATATGAGCAGGAATATTCCGAAGGGAAACCCCTCTATGATGTTAGGGAAATAGGGGTAGCTACTGATCGTGGTACCACCATTACCTTCAAGCCTGACGCTACCATTTTCACATCTGTAGTTTATAAATATGAAACGCTCGCGGCACGTCTCCGCGAACTTTCGTTCCTGAACAAGCGTGTTCGCCTTACCATCACTGACGAAAGGGAAGAAGAACGCACTCCAAGTGGTGAGCTGCGTACCGATTCTTTCTATTCCGAAGGTGGTTTGAAAGAATTCGTTCAATACCTGGATGGTACCCGTGTTCCATTGATCCCCGAGCCTATTTCCTTTGAAGGAGACAAGGGCGGCGTTCCTGTGGAAGTGGCATTCCAGTACACTGAAACATACAATGAGAATGTCCATTCTTATGTAAATAATATCAATACCATTGAAGGTGGTACACACGTAGGTGGTTTCCGTATGGCAATGACCCGTGTGCTGAAAGGATACGCTGAAAAGGAAGGCTTCCTGAAGAATGTAAAATTTGACATCAGTGGCGATGACTTCCGTGAAGGGCTGACAGCAATCATTTCCGTTAAGGTTATGGAGCCTCAGTTTGAAGGACAGACGAAAACCAAGCTGGGTAACAATGAGGTTTCCGGTGCAGTAAATGCACTCGTGGGTGAATTGCTTACGCATTACCTGGAAGAGCATCCGCGCGAAGCCAGGATCATCATGAATAAGGTGATCCTTTCCGCTACCGCCCGTCATGCTGCACGCAGGGCACGCGAACTCGTAACCCGTAAAGGCGTTATGAATAGCACGAGCCTTCCGGGAAAACTGGCCGACTGTTCCTCTACGGATCCGGCAGAATGTGAATTGTACCTTGTCGAAGGAGATTCGGCCGGTGGAACTGCCAAGCAGGGCCGCGACCGTAAATTCCAGGCGATACTTCCGCTTCGTGGTAAGATCCTCAATGTTGAAAAGGCATTGGAGCATAAGATCTACGAGAATGAGGAAATAAAAAATATGTTCACCGGACTGGGTGTAACACGTAACGAAGACAAGACACTTAACCTTACCAAGCTCCGTTATCACAAGATCATCATTATGACGGATGCGGACGTGGACGGATCTCACATCCGTACCCTGATCCTGACTTTGTTCTATCGCTATATGCACGAATTGCTGGTGAACGGTCACGTTTACATTGCTCAACCGCCATTGTATTTGGTGAAGAAAGGCAAGGAAGAAATTTATGCGTACGCTGAAGAACAACGCGACGTTGCGATTGCAAAACTAGCTTTCCAGCACAGTGGGATCCGAAGCTTGGAATTCACGTGACTTGAAGTCG
>JADMIO011153548.1_pt1 | contig 92487 bp, 88 predicted proteins | sample 8958161 | NCBI WGS metagenome assembly JADMIO01 (sample SAMN16585339, study PRJNA669376) | soil metagenome | isolation source: Crop rotation soil | place: USA: Cullars Rotation, Alabama | collected 2011
CGCGACAACTTGTCCACGTGGAATTCTAAGCTTAGGATCCCAATGTGCTGGAAAGTTTACTTTTCAGTCAGCTATCTGAATGGTTTTTCAACCTCAGCAGTGTTGACAAGTTCGAAAGAATATTGAATTGCAAACGGCAGATCCGATCGGAACAAATTAAATTTGCCGCAATAATATTTTTCAACTTGAAGCCACAAACAGCTCATGCATTAGGCCTGAAGGCATTCTTCTTTATGTTGCTGATCAATTGCTTATTGATATCATGTTCCCGCGATGGGATCAAAGAAAAGATCAACAAAACAGGTGAAGTGGCAGGTGTCGCAGTGGGGGAATTTTCTTCCGGAATCCGGAGTGGTGTTGAGAAAGCGGTTGAACCTTCGATAACAGGCAGCGATCAACTGAAAAATGCCGGTCTTACCTTCGGTAAAATGATCATCAGCAGTGACAGCGGTGCATCCGATAATGTACTGCAGGCTTACATAGTTTTTAATCAATCCTTCACCGGAACTTTAACCGCGAAAGCTTTTGACAATAAGAACAATGAAATGGGACGGGCCAGCGTAGATGTAAACGGGCAGAAAGATGACGCACATTTCGAAGAATTTCATTTTGACAGAAGAACAAATATTGACAATGACAGCCGGATAACAATTGATGTTTCGGCCACGGGTATAAAAAGTAATCAAACTCAATAACGCAATATGAAAAACAGCATTATTCCCATCGCGTTGCTGGTTATCGCATCGATGACCAGCTGCGTCAGTACTAAAAAATATAAACGTCAGGTCGCCGCCTATGATACGCTCAAAGTGCAGCATGACAAGATCGATCTTATGCTGAGTGCCTGCATAGCTGAGAAGGATCAGCAATCAGCGAAAATGTCGGCAATGGAAGCAGAGCTCGCTAACCTCAAAGCAAACAGCAGTACATTGCTGAAACAGTTAAGTGACATGTCGGTGCTTTCAACTTCACAGTCAGAAAGTATTAAAAAATCTTTGGAGAATATTAATTCCAAGGACGCTTACATCAAGGATCTCCAGGTTGAAATGTCAAGGAAAGATTCACTGAACATGGCCCTGGTGATGAACCTGAAAGGCGCTTTAAAGGATGTGAATGATTCCGATGTTGACATTAAAGTGGAAGGAAGTGCGGTATTTATTTCCATTTCAGATAAAATGTTGTTTAAAAGCGGAAGCTATGATATCCAGCCGCGCGCAAAAGAAGTGTTAGGAAAAGTTGCGGATGTAATAAAGGCACAACCTGATATTCAATTCATGGTAGAAGGCCACACAGATAATAAGCCGATAAGCACGGCAACAATTAAAGATAACTGGGATCTGAGCGTGTTACGTGCAACCGCTGTTGTGAGAGTACTACAAAAAACTTATGGCGTGCCACCCAACAGGATGATTGCAGCCGGACGCAGTGAATACATTTCTGTTGCTCCGAATACTGATGCAGAAGGTCGCGCACTGAACCGCAGAACACGAATTGTGATTCTGCCGCAACTCGATCAGTTCTTTAAACTGCTCGAACCGAAATAAGCAACGGATCAGATAACTAAGCTGCTTCGTTCTTCGGGGCAGCTTTTTTATTTATATCAAAAAAAATAAATATGGAAAAGACCAATCAGATCGGAATTGAAAGTACACCGGCAAAGAAGCTGGCTGCACTGATGAATGACCTGCTCGCCGCATATCAGTTGTTTTACATTAATGCAAGAGGTTTTCACTGGAACATTGCAGGAGAAAAATTCTTTGAGCTGCATGTTAAGTTTGAAGAGATTTATAATGATGCACTTATTAAGATTGATGAGATCGCTGAACGCATACGTACTTTGGGTTATGTACCTGTTCATTCATTTACTGAATACGTAAAGATTTCTGTTATTCCTGAAATCACCGGCGTTTCAGATGGAGTAAAAGGCATTGGTCATGTACTTCAAGGCCTTCAATCGTTGATTTCAATCGAAAGAGAGATCCTCGTGTTGTCATCTCAGGCAAATGATGAAGGGACCAACGCATTGATGAGCGATTACCTGAGGGAACAGGAAAAGCTTGTATGGATGTATTCTGCATTCCTTAAATAGCGCCGGGATTTTTTCAGATGGGCTGTTTATTTAATTTAGCAGCTCATCCGCGTGAAAAGATATTCATTTCTTCTGCTGCTTATTATTATCCTTTCTCAGTCAGGAGGAATGATCCTGTATTATAAATTGAAGCTGGCCTGGGTGCAATCATCGATGCAGGTAAGAATAAAGTCCGGTGAAGTTGCATTGCAGCGGCTTATCCTCACGCAGGAAGAATACAAAGCATCCAGGATTGAGGACAATGAATTAGAGTATCAGGGTAAAATGTATGATGTTGCCGCTGTTAGCAGTACAGGAGATGGATCCCTCGAAATAATGGCTGTGGAAGATGCAATTGAAGACCGGCTACTTTCAATAATCAGGATATTAACGGGTGCAGATAAATCGAATAGCGATCTACCCGGGGAAATTTCAGATTTTTCTGCTGCGTATCTCCCCGCTGCTGATCACTGCAGTTTTTATACCTGCTGTAAATTGAATTCATACATTGTGCGACCGGTGATTTTTTTTCCGGAATGTGAAGGCTGTATAGACCCGAGACCGCCAAAGTTGATGTAAGTTTTTCAGCTGCCTGTGCAGCAGATCTTATTCAACTCATTTTAATATTAAATTCTATGAAATTTATTAAACGGGCAATCTGCGGATTGCTGTCAATCAATTGTGCTGCTGTCAGCGCTCAATCAATTGTCACTGATACTTCGGTTATCAGGGCGGTTAATCTCGGAGAAGTGGTTATATCCGTTAATAAAACGGAAGAAGAACAACGGAATGTTGCTCAGCAGGTGCAGATACTGAAAGCAAATGAAATACAGGCAATGGATGCACGTTCGACGGCAGATGTATTGTCAAATACAGGAAATGTTTTTGTTCAGAAAAGTCAGTTTGGCGGAGGGAGTCCGGTTTTGCGGGGTTTCGAAGCAAACAGGATATTACTTGTTGTCGATGGTGTCAGGTTAAATAACATTATTTATCGCGCAGGCCATCTGCAGAATATCGTGACAATGGATAATGCAATACTTGATCGTGTCGAAGTGCTCTTCGGTCCCTCTTCCACTATTTATGGTAGTGATGCACTCGGTGGTGTCATTCACCTATTTACGAAAAAACCGGAATTTGCAATTGAATCAGAGAAAACTAATATCCGGGTAAATGCATTTTCACGCTACGGAACAGTATGTAATGAAAAAACCGGTCATGCTGACATCAATTTAGGCTGGAAAAATTTCGCATCACTGACTTCGTTCACATTTTCTGATTTTGATGATCTTAAAAGCGGAGAAAATCAGAATCCATTTTATTCAGGATCATTTGGGGAGCGTCCTTATTACCAGGACCGGATCAACAATGCTGATTCTGTTGTCAAAAACGATGACAGATATCTGCAAAGATCAAGTGGATACACGCAATATGATCTGCTGCAGAAATTAGCGTTCAGGCAAAACGATAAGATCACTCACGGTCTTAACATCCAGCATTCAAACAGCAGTAACATTCCTCGCTATGACCGGCTTACAGATCCCGGAGCTGCAGGACTTCGGTATGGGGACTGGTATTACGGTCCGCAAAAGCGATCGTTAATTGCATATGATTTCAATCTGCACAATGCAGGTTCATTTATTCAGCAGATACATGCAGGTATCAGTTTCCAGGATATTCAAGAAAGCCGTCATAACCGGAATTTCGGAAGCAGTAATATCAGCAGGCGTGTTGAGAACGTCAATGTGCTTGGAGTAAACCTCGATTTTCACCGGCGTTCCCTGAAGCATAAAATTAATTTCGGCATCGACGGCCAGTACAATACTTTAAAATCCACTGCTGAACGGGAGAATATTACCACAGGTGAAACACAAAAAACAGATACACGATATCCGGATGGAGACAACATTATGAACAGTGCAGCAGCCTATGTCTCACATACCTGGCAGATAAATAGTGAAGTTGCCGTAACTGATGGCTTGCGTGCAGGATTTTCCACGTTGCATTCAACCATCAGCGATAATTCATTCTTCAACCTTCCATTCACTTCTGCCGACCAGGATAATTTAATCTACTCCGGAAGCATTGGTGTTATCCATACACCGTCAGATGATTTAAAATTATCTTTTCTGGTATCGACAGGATTCCGTGCACCTAACGTTGACGACCTGGCGAAGATCTTTGAATCATCAGCTGGTTCTGTAATAGTTCCTAACCCGGATTTAAAACCAGAACAGACAGTTACTACCGAAGCAGGTATTCTAACAATTCTCAGCCGGCACACGACGTGGGAAACGAATTTGTATTATACCAGCTTTCATGATGCGATAGTTACTGACCGGTTTAAATTCAATGGCGCCGATTCAATTTTATACGATGGTGAAATGAGTGAAGTGCTCGCTAATCAGAACAAGCAACGGGCTTACCTGTATGGCTTCTCCTCGCGTATCCGTTCGCAATTGTCAAACGGATTCACTGTAAGCTTATCTGCAAACTACACTTACGGCCGCATTAAAACCGACAGCAGTGATGTGCCGCTGGATCATATTCCTCCGTTTATGTCGAGGTTTCAGTTATCATATATACACTGTAAGTTTAATGCAGGGTTATCTGCGGATTATAACGGATGGAAACGGCTGAAAGATTATCATCTTAACGGAGAAGACAATGAGCAGTATGCCACACCACAGGGTATGCCGGCCTGGTTCACCATCAATATTCAGGCAGCATTTGAAGTGCACAGGCTTGTAACAGTGCAGGCCGGTGTGGATAATATTTTTGATACTCAATACCGCACTTTCTCCAGTGGAATTAATGCACCGGGAAGAAATATTTTTGCTGCTATAAAGTTTCATTATTAACAGGATAAAAATAAAAGAGGGTGGTGTTTGCCATCCTCTTTTTTATGTACTATGCTCCATTGAGTTCAGCCTCAACAATCCGGTTAAATAATTTATGGTGCTTACTCATCGCACAGCTGTTCAATTCATTAATTTTCGGTTAATAAACAGAATAACCTTATGAGCTCATCTGACAATGCAGATACCGGAATGCTTCCACCGCCATCCTATAATCAGCACATGGATGTAAAATTTGCGCATCTTGAACTGATAGATATCAATAAAATGGTTGACGAATGCAAAGATCAATGGTACAATCAGACACTCACAACAATTAATGACAGCGTTGCACGGCTTGGTATTGTTCATGGTGTTTACCACTGGCATAAGCACGATGATGAAGATGAATTCTTTTTTGTCTTACAAGGCAGATTGTTCATTGAGCTGGAAGACCGCACTATCGAACTAGGACCAATGCAGGGAACAACCATTTCGAAAGGTGTAATGCATAAGCCAAGGGCGCCGCAAAAGACAGTGATCTTAATGTTTGAAAAGGATACGATTGATCCGAAAGGAAATAAATGAGTAGGGAGTAGCCTGCCCGAATGAATATTCGTTCAGGCGGGGAGTAGGGAGTAGGTAGTGAAAAAACAAAGATCAAAGATCAAAGATCACGACAGCGCAAACAGTAGGGAGTGAAAAAACAAAGATCAAAGTTCCGGAGGAGGATTGAGTGACGAGTCTAAGACTTCAAGACCTCCACAGCTGAAGACTTACAGACTTAATTAAACCAGTTGCTGGCAAACATGGCAGTAAGCTTTTTCGGATTCCATTTAATGCGATAGGATACTTCCATGCTGATAAAGCTGTAGGAATCTTTCAGATTCGGATTTCCACGTTTGCTTGTCGCCGGACCTACATAACCGTTAGTACCTTTTCCTGTAGGATCAGAAATATATTTGGCTAGCTCCTGTTTCTTCGGATCACCCGGAAAACGCTGTTCGATCTGCGCATAGGTTGCATATGCATCGCTTACATCATCAAGATAATCAGTAAGAAATTTATAGTAGCTGAACTCAAGTGAAAAAGTAAGTGCCTTATTCATTCCGTAACGGAAGCCAAAGCCCATAGGGAAACCGATGTTGTATGGTTTGTAAATATCAGGCTCAACTTTCACATCATCAGAAGTTCCCTGCCCTTCAGTAAACCAGTTTATGAGGTCAGTTTCATATTTACCATCCTTTTCAATCTCATTTCCTTTACCGGAAGATTGAGGAGCATCGCGCACCGTGCCGTCATCCCAGAAATAATAACGGTTCTTCATGTCAATGCTTCCACGGAAAAGATCCGCTTTAGGACGTCCGTAATACATGCCAACCCCTGCGTATACAAACAGTGCAACTGATTGCTTGTACAATGGTAATCTCCTGTTCGGGTAATAAGTGTAACTCACATGGGATGCAAGTCCGAAAATGTCATTCCTGAAATTTAAACCGCGTCCATAATTACGTAGCTCTGCACCACTGCGGTCACCAATAGGACGTGTTTCATCATAACCGATGCGGTGCCAGCTGAGCCGGGCTTCGATATTGATCGGTGAATACTTCATTCCACTGAGTTCAGAAGGACTGATAAAGTTGCGCACCGTCATTGTAATTCCAGGTCGCATTGAGCTTGCCTGGAAAGATTCATCATTTCCCAGGTCGCCGAAATAATTTGTAAATCCGCTGGCGAAACCCAGATCAAGGGATTGCTGTGCCCGGGTGCCATTGAGAAAAATCAGGATGAAGAATAAAGGGAGAAGTAAAGCTTTTTTCATACTTCAGGAGGTTTTGGCTGATGCAAGTTAAGTGGAATTTATTTAAATATCCATACCGCAGGGCGGAATTTTAACAACACAGATTGGCTCTTTTTCATTCCCCTGATGCGGGACGAAAGCGGGCCGTTCAGCTTATTTTTTCTCTCTCAGATAGAAGAGATAACCGCCTTCAGCTCCCAGTAGTCTGACATCCGGTAATACATCAAAACGCTTCTTCCTGTTAATTTTCGTAACCAGGTAGGCAGGCTTATCAATGTCGCCGGAAAGCAGCCAGTCGTCCGTAGCTGCCGCGTTAACCTGCCACGGCATTTTGTTAAAATAGTAATACTGGGCATAGCTCTTAAAGCCTATCGGTTCAGCATATACGTCCTGTTCCTGTAATTGCCTGTAAAACCTGATCTCGGGACCCTGTGAATATTCTTCAATTTTAGGGATCACTGTTTTCAGGTAAAAGAACATGCAGATCATCGTTGAATAAAACAGGAAGACAAAACCACGCAACCGGTTTTGATAACGGATAAGCATTAACGCCCTTGTAAGCAGAACCAGGTAAATGATCCCGGGGATAACTTCATAACCTGACCACGGAACATTGGATCGGAGACAAGCTGTTGCAAATTCATCGTGAATAAAAGGAATAAGGTGTTCTTTATTCATCAGTAGCAAAGGCAATGCAATCAGTAAGAGCCCGAAGAGATAACCCATTACTGATAACAGCACCCAGATTGTTTTTTTCAGCTGCAGTTTTTGTTGGGTCACCATGTATACAGTGCACGCCGCCAGATAGGACAAGGGAAAATAAGATAATGAAGAGTAGTGAACGATTTTTGTTTTAACGATACTGAACAAGATCATCACCACCCAGAACAGGATCTGCATGATCCGTGAAAAAGTTAAAGGGAAGCCATTGTCGAAATTTCTGCGTAACACATATGGCAAAGCAAGTACTGACATCGGAAAGCATCCTGCAAAGACAACGATGAAATGATAATAAAACGGTTCTTCATGCCCTGCAACACCAGTGGAGAATAGTGCAACCTGGTAATTCAGAAATTCTTTGATGAACCAGGGTCCGTTTTTTAATACTTCGACCCCGAACCATAAACTGGAAATAACTGCAAATGCCAAAAGGAAACCGGCTATGCTCATCAGCGGTTGTTTTAACCGTATTCTTTTTAATGCTAACAATATAGTTACGGTTAATAAAACAACAAGCAATGCAACGGGACCTTTTGTAAGTGTTGCAATTCCTATGCAACAGCCTGCGGCAAGCGGGAATAATAGTCGTGAAGACTCTGCAACCAGCCAACGATAAACCAGATAGGTTCCAAGGAAAATAAAATAATTAAATGTTGGATCGATAATGCCTGATTTAAAGTACAGGTGCGGGAGGAATGATCCTGCATATGCCAAAGCCCATATTAATCCGAATTTTGCATTCAGTTCTCTCTTGCCAACATAGTATAAAGTGAGAAGGGTAAGCATTCCCATAATCGCATTCGGTAGTCTTGCAGCATATTCATTTATGCCGATCAGGTTCATGCACAATGACTGCATCCAGAAAAACAACGGAGGCTTTTCCCAGAATGGCTGAAAATCGATCATCACGCGACTGTAGTTGCCGGTAACAATCATTTCTCTTGCGGACTCTGCAAAATTTATCTCATCCCAATCAAATAAATGCACACTTCCCAGAAAAGGAAAGAAAAATGCCAGTGCAGTCAGCAGTAACAACAGAGGATAAAACCGTTGATTCATTTTCCTGCTGTTAACCGTTTCCATTTGTATATGCCACACTTCGTTAAAAAGTAAAGCACGGAAACTTTCAACACACCAATACCATAGCGTATACTGCGGGTAAAATTGATGGAAGATGCTTCAGCAAAATATTTAGTCGGACAGGTGATCTCTGCAATTTCATGCCCCTTATAAAAAATCTGTGCAAGAACCTCGTTATCAAAAATAAAATCATCCGAATTATTATTGAAATCGATTTGCTTTAACACCTCCGCTGAATAAGCACGGTAACCTGTATGGTATTCTGACAGCTTCTGATTCATTAATATATTCTGCAGGAGGGTAAGTATCCGGTTTGATAAATATTTGTAAAAAGGCATGCCGCCGCGTATGGCACCTTTCCCAAGAATTCTTGAACCTAAAACAACAGGATAAAGATCATTACCGATAATGGAGATCATCGCCGTCATTAACTGAGGCGTGTATTGATAATCCGGATGCAGCATTACCACTATGTCGGCTCCGCATTCCAGGGCCCTGTTATAACATGACTTCTGATTTCCACCGTATCCTGTGTTATGTTCATGGATCACAATATCAGTTATTCCGAGTTTTCGTGCGACTTCTACTGTAGCGTCGTTACTGTGATCATCAACCAGGATCACGCGATCAACAACTTCAAACGGAACTTCGTTATACGTTCTCTCAAGCGTAAGTGCTGCGTTGTAAGCCGGCAGCACCACTACCACCTTACGACCCTTGTACATGTCTTTTTATATTTCTTCTGCGTAAATAAAACAGCAGGGCAATTATCATCGTGCCCATTCCCCGCCACATCCAGGTGGACAAAGCATTATATTGAGGAATCCTTACAGGAAGGTTCTTTCCATCATACCTGAAAACAGGATTCAGAAAAAAATATGAATGATCATAAAACATTATAACGGCCCGTATATACGAATCCGTGGGCCTGAAAACGTAACTTGTTGCATTTGAATCATAAACCGCCTGCAACTGTGATCCGTTTTGACCTACCAGCCTTATCAGTTCTGCTTTGGCAGAGATCTTAAGCTTGAAAGTGTCTCCGCTCATCTCCACGCTTTGAAGCTTCGGGAGCTTTCTGCTGTTATTTCGTTTTGCTGCAAAGTCATCAAAGCCTTCCATGTGGATTTCAGCTCCGTAAGAACGCCCTGCTCTTAAAGCGTCAAGTATTGAATCTTTGTCTAACGAAGAACGAACGTATGAGCAAACCCTGTCAACTTCATGAGGATTCTTTACTTCGTGCGATTCATCGTCTGCAACCAGAAACGCAGGATATCCGGACGACAGAGCTGCATCCCAATGTGCAAATGAATATTTATGATGATTCATTGCTTCTATCAACGGATAATTGCCCAGGTATTTGAAATCATCCGGAGAAAATGCATTCATGCGGGCAGGATGTGCAATTGCTATGGTGACGCTGTCATTATCCTGCAGCTTATTCAGTAGGAATTGTTTATTGTGTTTTGTCTGAGGAAAAAGAAAATCCAGCCAGCAAACATTTCTGACGTTAAACACCAGATGATGGGTCTTTGGGAAAAGATAACCGTGTTCATACATCGGTATGTACCCTTTCCGGTCTTTACCGAAATCGGTTATAAGCTGGTAATCCGAAATATTAACAATGTCGTAATCAAGATAGCGGTAGATGCTGTCGATAGTTTCATTTGCATTATCTCTTCCTGAAGTTAAACCCATCCATCTTCTTGAATGAACATGGAAATTTGCTTTCTGCCAGCCGATGCTGTCTGAACCTGCATAAGGATTATAATAAAATTCCCCCGTAAATGGCTTGCCTTCAGTAAATGTATATCGCGGACAAAAAAAATATTGAATGACTGCTGCGATAACAACAACATAAAAAAGCATCAGCAGGAACCGTTTAAGGATCATCACAATCTCAGGGAGTTTGCAGTTTATGCAGGCCGAAATTCGTGAATTATATGATATGCATTTATCGCCTGAAAGCCATGACACAGGGCTTGTTCACATATTGCACGCCACCTGAAGGATTCAGTATCCGCAAATGGGTAATGTAAATTCCTGCTTGCAGCATTTGCCCGGCATCATCGGTTCCGTCCCAGCTCCAGTTATTTTCTGCTCCTGAAAGTTCATTCGAAGTGATCGATTTAATTTTTATTCCATCACTGTTGAAGATATCAATGGAAATCAGATAACCTGGATGATCTGTATGCAACCGCAGATGCAGCAGGTCCTTTTCACCATCATTATCCGGTGAGAAAAGTTCAGGTTGTACACTTAACAAGGAGCCTGTACTATCCTGAAAATATTCCTGTGAATTCTTTTTACCCGGGGTTCCGAATCCGCAGCTTTGCGAAGCACTGTGCCAGTTACCGGGAACAGAAGCTGCAACTTTAGGATCGACGCGTTCCAAGGCAACACCTTCCGTTGAATTCAACAGGCTGAAATGCATTTTATCCGAATAAACAAACCGGTCACATTCTTCCAGGTCATTTTTTAACAATACAACTGCACCTTCATCATCATTAAAAGAAGGAAGCGTTCCGTTCAGAATGTCTTTTGCTGATGTGAAATAATGGTTTGTAATAAATAATTTATCTGGTGTAATGGCCAGATATGCTTTTGGCAACAGACATCTTTTTTCTTCTGTTACCGGTTCCACTGTAAGGATCTGTTGCGTAGTAATATCAGCACTGGCTATCTTCAGTTGTGAAAGGTCGATGATGTGATCTGATAAATTAAGAAGTTCAACATAATCAGAACCACCGCTTACAGGATTGAAAAGAATTTCATTCAGAATGACATCACCAGAGTCGGGATACGCTGGTATGCCGAAAACCAATGCATGATCTGATACAAAAGAATTTCCTGCACAATCAGAAAGGAGGCTGTTTACCGAAAGCGTATAAATTTCATTTCGGTTTACTGGCATTGCGGGCTGCATAACGATGCCGTTGTGCTCAGCGGTTAAAAAAACACTTATCGGACTTCCTATACCATGATCTACTGTAAACCATTCAGGATGCTGCAACACGGATGTGTCCGGAGGTTCAGAGAAATGAATTATTATTTGCATTGAATCAACTACTTCAATGTACTCAACCGAAATCGGACTTTCATCACTAAAATGTCCGTTAGTACTATTCACTTCACCGGGAGATCCACCCCGCTGATCACTGGAGGCTTTCCAGTTCAGTGCATCATTACAGGTAAAGGAAGTATCGATGCGCTCTAATGACCATCCTCCGTTTTTCCTGAGATCATCGCGGTACCACGCCTGCGTATAATTAACCTGATCAACAATCTGGCTGCCGTTCAACAGTAATAAATGATCTGCATCGTTATTTAAGGATGGAAAAGATGTTATGCCTGTTACATTACTTATCAGGTTTTGTAAAAGATTCAATGACGCTGTGCTGCAATAGACATGATAATCACCCGGAGATAATGTGTCGGCAGGCAGATTCGCAGTGGAGCTTCCGTCAGTTATTACTAATCCATTTGTTATAAGGAATTTCTTGCTTCTGTTAATTAATTCAATGTATTCCACGTCCGGTAAGGAAGGCGCTCCATCCGGATCCGCCATAATTTCAGAGAAGAGTATATCACCTGCAGTTACAATGCCTTCATTAATAAACATAAAATTGTAAGATAACAGGCCGGCGACGTTCCCCGAAATATCTGCAACTCCGCTTACTGATATGATACAGTCCTGCCCTGCAGAAAATTCATTCGCAAAACCTAAATGTACAAGAGTATGATCAGTGCTGTCACGCGATGCGGAAACGCAGTTATTGCCACTGCTCAACATGTAATTAGAAATATTCTGCGCGGATTGAGTTTCGATCTCCTCAGAAAATTTCAGATCAGCAGATACAGAATCAACAATCGCAAAGCTTACGATAGCAGGTGGAACGGTATCGTAAATGATCGGACCAGCATAAACATCATCCAGAAAAAATTTTTGTGCATTCCCGGAAGTGTAAACGCATTTAAACCCGCAGTACTGGGAAGAAGGATGCATCCCATCAATTCCCCAGGCTTCAATAGATGTGTTCAGTCCTCCAGAATAATCTGTAAAAATATTCCAGGTGAGAAGTGAATCAACCGTAACACGAATACGCACATCGGCGCCGGATGCAATTAGCGTTGTGCACCTGCAAACGGAAACGTTTGCCCATGCGTCCTGCCTGAACAATTCAATAGCATCATTGCTGCCGCTTTCGCCTAATTGGAGGTAATAACCGTTAACGGGCCCTTCGAGGTTTTGCTGATCAGAAGCCAGGTAAAAGCGTGAATAGTTCGACGACGATGGCGCAAAGGGCATGCGGATCTTAAAATTCCATTCTGATCCTTTAAGGTCATTCCGAATCCATGGAACAGAAAGATAAGAGCTATCTGTGCCGGATGAAAAAAGCTGCAGTTCACCATTATTGATAATAAACTGACCGGTATCCCCATCCCAGGCAGGATTCAGATCAAAATTTCCATCACTGAACGAATCGGTAACCTGTGCTTTTATCTGATAGTTGTTCGAAAATATCGCCAGCACCGTTACCATGAGTATCTTTCTCATGTTTTCAAAAGTTAATTTTGGCGTAGCGTAAAAATAAATACAGGAATTTTGTTTAAGGCATTAAGATGCAATTACAAATATTTACATACTCATGAAAGTTGCAGTGGTAGGAGCTACCGGCCTTGTCGGAAGCAAGATGATCGCCCTTCTCGAAGAGCGTAATTTTCCTGTAAGCAGGTTTATTCCTGTTGCATCACAGAAATCGGTCGGCAAAGAGATTTTATTTAAAGGAGTTTCATACCGTGTAACCGGCATGCAGGAAGCCATTAATGAGAAGCCGCAGCTGGCTTTGTTTTCAGCAGGAGGAAATACATCACTGGAATGGGCTGAGCGGTTTGCTGCAGCAGGAACTACCGTGATCGATAATTCATCAGCATGGAGAATGAATCCTGACAAAAAGCTTATTGTACCCGAAATTAACGCTGATGTATTAACGAAAAAGGATAAAGTGATTGCAAACCCGAATTGCAGTACCATTCAAATGGTAATGGTGCTTCATCCGTTGCATAAAAAATACGGCATTACAAGGGTTGTGGTTTCAACATACCAGTCGGTCAGCGGTACAGGTGCAGCAGCAGTCAGACAGATAGTTGCGGAACGCAAAGGAGAGAAAGTTACCAAAGCATATCCTTACCAGATCGATCTGAATGTTCTTCCTCAAATTGATGTGTTCATGGATAATGGATATACAAAAGAGGAGATGAAAATGGTGAATGAAACACGCAAGATCATGGGGGATGAAAATATTAAAGTGACAGCGACAGCGGTTCGTGTTCCTGTAATGGGCGGTCATTCAGAAAGTGTAAATATTCAGTTTGAAAAAGATTTCAATTTAAAAGATGTGCGTGCGGCACTGAATCTTGCACCGGGTGTAACCGTAACCGATGACATTGAAAATTTAGTATACCCGATGCCGTTAGTTGCCGAAGGGAAAGACGATGTTTTTGTAGGCAGGATCCGTCGTGATGAAAGCCAGGCCAATTCACTCAACCTGTGGATTGTTTCAGATAACCTGAGAAAGGGAGCAGCAACAAATGCAGTACAGATTGCTGAATACCTGCTTGAAAAGAAATGGCTCTGATCACTTGACCAGCGCTAAAGGATTCGCAACTCCTTTGTATCCTTTGATATCCATCTTAATAGAACCTACCAGGATCTCGGCTTCAGCTCTTACGGGAATCCGGTTTTTATCATCGCTGATCCAGATGGTCATGCCTTCCTTCTCTTTAAAAACACGACCTTCCAGAAGGTAAGGCTGAAATACGATGCAGCGGATATTTCCGATTTTGGTTTTAATTGTTTCCTTCCTCACGTATTTGATCACCAGCGGAAACGTTTCATCATCAAGATAAGTGTTGATCAGAAAAGTATCACCTGGTGCTGCATGTTCAAAGTCGAGCGTGCGTGCATAATAGAATGCGGAAATAAGATCCTGCACATGATTCGGCGTTCGTATAGTTTTCTTTTCGCTGGTCGCTGTATTTTTAATCGGATTAAAGCTTACGTTCTGATTCTTTTTATAGCCACCTTCATCGATCTTGCGGATAAATAACCAGGGAACAATTGCTTCTGCATCAATATAACTTTCATAATGATCACGCACTTTAAAAAACCAGTCGAAAGCTCCTACTGAACGACCTGTTCCAAGAACGCGGTAACAATTACGTCCGTTAACAGTTTTTAATTCAGGACCAACTTCGAGTTTCGCTTCCCCTGCATCAATAAATCCATAATGCACACGGTATTCAAGCACTTCGTTAGTTGAAAAAGCGACATTGCGGATCTTTCTTAACGAACCCTGAGCAGGAGCAGTATGAAAAATGAAAATGAAAATAATGATGCTGAGTAACCTGCTTGTCATGAAGGACTTTTTTCTTCGTCAGGTGTTCCGTTTTGCAAATGTTGTTCCAAACCCGGTTGAGCATTTTCATTCCGGTCAGGGCTATCCGAAGTTTCGTTTTCGTCAGCAATAACATCCTGATCAGCTTCGTTATGTACCTCTTCCGTTAGCGGGTATTCTCCGGGCTCTAATTCCACAGGTGCATCCAATGCATCCAGAAGATCACTTGGTATGCCGATCTCATTATCCATGATGTGGAGGTCTTTCAGCTTCGGCAGATCTTTTACTGATTTCAATCCAAAATGATCCATAAAATTTTTACTCGTGCCATACAGCAATGGTTTCCCGGGACCATCACCTTTTCCTTCGATAGTAACCAGTTCCTTTTCGAGAAGCTTCTGAATACTGTAATCACAGTTGACACCACGAATGTGTTCAATTTCTGATTTTGAAATCGGTTGCTTGTAAGCAATGATTGCAAGCGTTTCCAATGCAGCAGTTGATAATCGTTTTCTTGCTTTTATCTGTAATAAAGCATTTACTGCAGTATGGTATTCTTTCTTTGTCAGAAACTGATATCCATCTGCAATTTCACGTAATTCAAAAGAAAATTCTTCCCCGGTATATTTTTCCTTAAGCTCCTGGATGATTTCCCTGAACTGATCCTTTTTTATATCCCAGTTGTAAACTGTTTTCAGGCAGCCCAGTAATTCATCTGCTGAGATGGGTTGTTCGGCAGTGAAAATTAATGCTTCAATATGTTGCTGAAGTAATTGCATGATTGGTTTTTAAATAACAACGTTAACGATACGTCCGGGGACAACAATTATTTTCTTCGGAGCCGATTCAATGTATTTTCTGATTTCTTCAGAATTCAGAACGGTAGATTCGACTTCTTCCTTGCTCATTTTTAAAGAAAGATTTATTTTAAAACGGAGCTTCCCGTTGATGGAAACCGGGTAATCAAAATTATCCTCTGCAAGGTATTCATTTTTCCATTCGGGGAAAACAGCTTTGCTGATGCTTTCCGTATGACCGAGCAACTGCCACAGCTCTTCCGAGAAATGAGGAGCATAGGGAGAAAGCAGGATGACTAACGGTTCAAGGATCTGACGTTTGCGGCATTTCAGATCTGTGAGCTCATTCACACAGATCATAAAAGTGCTGATGGTGGTATTGAATGAAAAGCGTTCCACATCCTCTTCTACCTTTTTAATGGTTTTATGCAGCACTTTCAGCTCTGCAGGCTGCGGTGCTTCCTCTGTTACCGAGAAGTTATTTTCTTTCGTATGAAATAGCCTCCATGTTCTCCTGAGGAAATTGTGCACACCTGAAATTCCCTGTGTGCTCCATGGCTTGCTTTGTTCAAGTGGTCCAAGGAACATTTCATAAAGGCGAAGCGTATCTGTGCCGTACTGATCTATAATGTCATCAGGATTAACGACATTATATTTACTCTTTGACATCTTTTCCACTTCGGCCGTGCAGATGTATTTATCATTTTCAAGAATGAATGTGGCATTATTGAATTCTTCACGCCAGCATTTAAATTTTTCAATATCCAGAATATGATCAGGTGCGAGTTCAATGTCAACATGTAAAGCCACAGTGTCATACTGATCTTTCAGTCCGTCGGAGACAAAAGTGTTCGTTCCGTTGATGCGTTGAACGAAAGCAGAAACACCTTGTATCATTCCCTGGTTGATCAGTTTTTTAGCCGGTTCATCCTCCGGGATCAATCCAAGATCAAATAAAAATTTTGTCCAGAAGCGCACATATAAAAGATGCCCGGTTGCATGCTCAGCACCTCCGAGATAGAAATCTGCATTACGCCAGTATTGCATTGCTTCTTCGGATGCAAAACACGTATCATTATGCGGATCCATGTAGCGCAGAAAATACCAGCTGCTACCAGCCCAGCCTGGCATTGTGGTATGCTCGTAATCGTATATGCCTTTGTATTTCCATCCTGCTGCGCGGGCGAGAGGAGGCTCACCTGTTGATGTAGGCTGATATTTATCTACCTCCGGCAGAATCAGTGGAAGGTCTTCGTCAGGTAACGTATAGGGAGTACCGTTTTTATAGTAAACAGGAATCGGTTCACCCCAGTAACGCTGTCTGCCGAAAGCGGCATCACGTAGCCGGTAGTTTATTCTTCCTTTTCCGATCAGCTTTGTTTCAATAGTATCAATAGCGAGCCGGATTGCCTTCTTCACATCCAGACCGGTGAGAAAACCTGAATTGACAACCTTGCCTTCCTTGTCGTCATAGGATTCATTTGCTGTATCAGTATTTCCGGCAGGTGCTTCAACTACTTTGATGATTGGCAAACCGAAATGTTTTGCAAATGCATGATCCCTGCTGTCATGTGCAGGGACTGCCATTACCGCTCCGGTGCCATAACCTGCAAGAACATAATCAGCGATCCATACCGGAATTTTTTCACCCGTAAAAGGATGTATAGCATAAGCGCCCGTTAATTCACCGGTGATCCGTTTAACTTCTGATTGCCGCTCACGTTCAGAACGGTTCTTTGCCATGTCAACATATTGCATTACCGCATCACGATATTGTGCAGTAGTGATCTGCTGGACAAGTTCGTGTTCGGGTGCCAATGCGAGATAGGATACACCGAATATTGTATCCGGACGTGTAGTAAAGACCTCTATAAAATCAGCTGTACAGGCATCCTTCACTCCTCCTGCGGTTTGTGGCATTGCAGAGGGGACATGTCTTTTTTGATCATCGGCCTCACCGCTTTGCGTTTCGTCTTCGAAAGAAAGATTTTCGGAATCAGCTTGAGTAAAAGCCACACCCCCCGGCCCCCTCTCCGAAAGAGAGGGGGAGCTTAAATCCTCAGGTCTGAATGGTAATTTGCTGAGTGCATCTGTTATGGATGATATTACAATTTCAACATCGTTGATAATTTTTTGATTTGAAAAACGTAAAACTGTATATCCCAGATCGTTTAAAACAAATGTTCTGTTTTCATCAATCAATTTCTGATCAATTGATTGATGAATCTCTCCATCAACTTCAATTATTAACCTTTTAGATATGCAAATGAAATCAACAATATAATTATCAATTGGATGTTGTCGACGAAATTGAAATCCTGTTTGTTTATTGCGCAATTGCTGCCACAGAATGTTTTCTGCATCTGTTTGCGCACTTCGATTTTTTCTTGCAAACGCCTTTTGATGTGCATAGATAGAAGGATTAGCAGTTTTGTATTTATATAATCCTTCTTGCTCGGAATCTCCTTCTCCAGGCAATTTTTTACTCCCCTCTCCTTCGGAGAGGGGTTGGGGGAGTGGCCCTTGATAATTCGCGGAGAGGGGTCGGGGGTGAGACCCTTGATAATTTTCGGAGATAGTTCCTTCTCCTTCCACATTTATTTTATCGGAAGCAGACTGACTCCCCTCTCCTTCGGAGAGGGGTCGGGGGAGTGGCCCTTGATAATTCGCGGAGAGGGGTTGGGGGTGAGGTCCTTGATAATTTTCGGAGAGAGATCCGAATGTCATCTCTGCCGGTGGATTCAACAATTTAAACCTGATGGTGGTCCCTTCACTTTTACCTATCCAGTTACGCTGTGCTTCGCGAACTGATTCAGGCCAGTCGATTTTTTCCAGATCATTCAGCAGCCGGTCTGCATATGCTGTTATCCGCAAGCTCCATTGCGGCATTTTTTTACGTTCAACAGGATAACCGCCACGCTCGCTGACTCCATCTTTTACTTCATCATTAGCCAGCACTGTTCCCAATGCTGCACACCAGTTTACCCAGGCTTCACTTAAATAAGCAAGCCTGTAATTAAGAAGAATACGCTGCTTTTCTGCTTCATCGGATGCATTCCATTCATCAGCAGTGAAAACAAGATCATTGCTGCATGATGCTTTCACATCAGCAGTGCCGTTTTGTTCAAAAGAACTGATGAGTGAATGAACCGGTAACGCCTTGTTTGTTTTAAGGTCGTACCACGAATGGTATAAACGAATGAAGATCCATTGTGTCCACTTATAATACGACGGATCCGATGTTATCACCTCACGGCTCCAGTCGTAGGAGAAGCCGATCTTATCCAGCTGTTGCCGGTACCTCGCAATATTCTGTTCCGTAGTGATCTTCGGATGCTGTCCTGTTTGTATAGCATACTGCTCTGCGGGCAGGCCAAACGCATCAAAACCCATCGGATGAAGCACATTAAAACCTTTCAGTCTTTTATAACGTGCAACTATATCCGAAGCAATATATCCAAGGGGATGTCCCACATGCAAGCCTGCACCGGAAGGATACGGGAACATATCGAGCACATAATACTTTTTACGGCCGTGAATTATGTCAGTACGGAAAGTCTTTTCCCTCTTCCATACTGCCTGCCATTTCTCTTCTATCTGCCGGAAATTGTACTCCATGTTCCTTTTAAAATAAGGGCTACGAAGGTAGAAAAAAGACACCCTGTCCCATCCGGAATACGAGGCCGGTCCTTGGTTCTTTTTATACTTTTGCCGGCTGATGAAAGCGGATGACTGAAGATAAAAAACTGGTTCGCAAAACGCAGCGGTCCTCCCGTGTTTCGACGGTAGTCAGCATATCGCTGGTGCTTTTCCTGCTGGGTGTGCTTGGAGTCCTACTTCTGCATGCAAGAAAAATCTCCGATTACGTGAAGGAAAATATTGAGATCACCATTCTATTGAAATCCGATGCTGATTCAATGAGTGTCAGTGAACTTTATAACCGGATCAGTTCTGCCAATTATGTTTTGGGCGCGCGGCTGGTGAGTCGTGAAGAAGCCGCTGAAATCCTCAAAAAAGACCTTGGCGAGGATTTTATTTCCTTTCTCGGCTATAATCCCCTGTTTCAGTCTATTGATGTACGTCTGAAAGCTGAGTTCGCGGATAACCGTACGATCAGCAGCTTTATCAATTCTGTTAAAACACATCCGGCTGTAAAGGAAATTCAGTATCAGTCGTCATTGGTAGAGAGCATCAACAGGAACCTGCGGACCATCACCTATATACTCCTGGCCTTCAGTCTTTTGCTTATCCTTGTTTCGGTTGCATTGATCAACAACACGATACGGATTGCCTTGTATGCTAAACGCATGCTTATTAAAAGCATGTTACTCGTCGGCGCAACCAAAGGATTCATCCGTTCACCATTTATTATACGCAGCCTTTGGAATGGCGTACTGGGCGGCATTATTTCACTTATTTTACTGAGCGGACTATTGTATATTACACTTCAGAAAATTCCTGAGCTTAACCTGATCAGGGATTTCAGACTGATGGGCATCATAGCAGGAATACTCGTTGGTGCCGGTATATTACTTTCACTGGTATGTACCTGGTTTGCCGTAAACAAATACCTGCGTTACCGCACCGGTGACCTTTATTAATTAAGATCATGTCAAAACAAAAAGAAAAAGTAACGACAGCTTCCACAGCCAAGACTCCTGTTGCCAAACTGCCGGATTCCGCTGCTTTTGCTTTCGGAAAGGAAAATTATGTGCTGCTGCTGATCAGCATCGCAATTACCATTATCGGGTATATGCTGATGGCAGGAGGAAAATCAACTGATCCGAATGTTTTTAAAGCAGATGAGATTTTCAGCTTCCGCAGGATTACACTCGCTCCGATCATTGTCATGGCCGGTTACATTCTCGGCATCTATGCAATTGTGAAAAAGGCTAAATAGCCCTGATGACAACTATTGAAGCAATTATCCTCGCAATCATCGAGGGTCTGACAGAATTTTTACCTGTTTCATCAACCGGACATATGATCATTGGTTCCTCACTAATGGGGATAGCCGAAGATCCTTTTACAAAAACGTTTACCGTGGCCATTCAGCTCGGTGCTATCTTTTCGGTAGTGGTATTGTATTTCAGAAGATTTATTCAGAGCGTTAATTTTTATAAAAAGTTATTCGTTGCCTTCATTCCTGCTGCTGTTATTGGCAAACTGCTCGATGATTACATCGACATGCTCCTGAGTAATGTGCTGGTCGTTGGATTTACATTGCTCGCCGGTGGTGTAGTGCTTGTTTTCATCGATCAGCTGATAAAAGAAAATAAAGAAGAGTCGAAGGAGATCTCTTACGCCAGTGCCTTCCGCATCGGATTATGGCAATGTATTGCAATGGTTCCCGGTGTTTCACGCTCTGCTGCAACGATCATAGGAGGATTGATGCAGAAGCTTGACCGTAAAACAGCGGCAGAATTTTCATTCTTCCTGGCCGTGCCAACCATGTTTGCAGCGACTACTTACAAGCTCTATAAATTTTATAAAGATTTTAAAGTTACGGGCGGTGGTCTCAGCAGTAACGAGATCAATCTACTGCTGATCGGAAATATTGTAGCATTCATAGTTGCACTTCTTGCAATCCGCAGCTTTATCACGTATCTCACCAATCACGGATTTAAAATTTTCGGTTACTACCGCATTGTAGTAGGCATCATCATCATTCTGCTTGTTGTCATGAATGTTGATCTCAAGGTTATTGACTGATGCATGCTCCTGAAGGTGAAATCCTGCTGATCGATAAGCCTTATCGCTGGACATCATTTGATGTCGTGAAAAAAGTAAAGCGTTTCTACAGGGACGGTCGTGTCGGACATGCAGGAACGTTAGACCCGCTGGCCACAGGTCTTCTGGTTGTCTGTACAGGTAAAAAAACCAAACTTATTGCTGGTATCCAGGATGCGGTAAAGGAATATGAAGGCACATTCAGGCTTGGGCAGACTACATCGTCATTTGACCTCGAAACGCAGGTGGATGCTGAATTCGATACCGCTCATCTGACTGATGAAATACTTTTCCGCGCCGCGAGATCCTTCCTCGGCGAAATAAACCAGGTGCCTCCTCTTCATTCTGCTGTAAAAATCGACGGACAACGCGCTTATAAAATTGCCCGGCGTGGAGATACTGCAGTAATCAACCCACGCCCTGTCTCCATTTTTGAGTTTGAGCTGACGGCGATTTCCCTGCCTGATGTGGATTTCCGGGTCGTTTGCAGTAAAGGCACTTACATCCGTTCCTTGGCGAGGGATTTCGGGCAGCGGGTTGATTCCGGTGCATATCTGTCGAGGCTTATTCGCACCAGGATCGGCACTTACCGGCTCGCTGATGCAATGCATCCCGATCAACTGGAACAATACTTCAGCAAAGAATCTGTCAGGAGCTGATTTTCAGCAGTTTATGATTTATCAAAGTTTTTATCTTTTGATACCCAGCTGCTTACGTGCCCAATAATGCCTCCGGGGCCGGTTTAAGCCTATCTTTGCACCCCAAATTATCAGGATCCTCCGAAAAGGAATAAATTCTTACATATCACTTCAATAGAAAGCCCGTAAGCAAATGAAGTTAACACAGTTTAAATTCAGTTTTAATGAGAAGCTGCTGGCTACTCATCCTTCTCCTAACCGTGATGATGCACGCATGATGGTGGTGCATCGTAAATCAGGTAAAATAGAACACAAAGTTTTCAGAGAGATCATTGATTATTTTTCAGATGGAGATGTACTTGTTCTGAACAACACGAAAGTTTTCCCTGCCAGGTTATATGGCAATAAAGAAAAAACAGGAGCAAAGATTGAAGTGTTCCTGCTGCGTGAGCTGAATGCAGAAAGCAAGCTCTGGGATGTGCTTGTTGATCCTGCCCGCAAAATCCGCATTGGAAACAAACTTTATTTCGGTGATGATGATATGCTCGTTGCCGAAGTAATTGACAACACAACATCGCGCGGTCGAACACTCCGGTTTCTTTTCGATGGTACATCACAGGAATTCCGTGATGTGATCGAGCAGTTAGGTCATACTCCGTTACCGAAATACATTAAGCGCAAAGCAGAGGCGTCAGATAAAGACAGGTACCAGACTGTATTTGCAAAACATGAAGGTGCCGTTGCAGCACCCACTGCAGGTCTGCATTTCAGCAGAGAGCTTTTGAAAAGACTCGAGCTGAAAGGCGTGAACATCGCTGAGGTAACACTGCATGTCGGACTTGGAACTTTTCGTCCCGTAGAAGTGGAGGATCTTACCAAGCACAAAATGGATTCAGAACAATATGAGATCACTCAGCAGGCCGTTGATATTGTAAACAAGGCGAAGGCGGGAAAGCATAACATCTGCGCTGTAGGAACAACATCGATGCGTGCAATTGAAAGTTCTGTCTCTACCCGGGGAGAGTTAAAACCAAGTGCCGGCTGGACAAATAAATTCATTTTTCCTCCTTATGATTTCAGCATTGCAAACATGATGATCACCAATTTTCATATGCCGGAATCAACATTGCTGATGATGACCACAGCCTTCGGCGGATATGATCTGATCATGGAAGCATATAAAGTTGCCATGAAGGAGAAGTACCGCTTTTTCAGCTATGGTGATGCGATGCTGATCCTTGATTAATGAAAAAATATGTTGTTATAGTTGCAGCGGGTAAAGGTTCACGGATGACCGGAACACTTCCGAAACAATTTCTGCAACTTGATGACAAGCCCGTGCTGATGCATACGATCAGCCGTTTTTCCGCTGGTGATTATCACAAGGTGGTCGTTATTGCACCGGATTACATTCATTACTGGAAGTCGTTGTGTGATCAGCTTGGTTTTATTCTTCCGCATGAAATAAAAGAAGGAGGTGACACAAGGTCAGCATCCGTATGGAATGGGATCCATGATCTGCCCGATAACAGTCTCGTAGCTATACATGATGCTGCTCGTCCGCTGCCGGGATTCCAGCTGATCGAGCGTTTATTCACTGCAGCCGCAGATACCGGATCTGCAGTACCGGTAGTCCCTGTAACTGACAGCCTGCGCCTGATTACGGAGGATGGTAACCAGGCAGTGCCCCGTGAAAAATATATGATCGTTCAGACCCCGCAGGTTTTTAATACCGGATTGCTGAAATCTGCATTTGCAAAAAATCATGCAGTATCATTCACTGATGAAGCATCATTATGGGAGAATGCAGGAATGAAAGTGACTTTAATTGCAGGTGAAGAAACAAATATCAAACTCACGATTCCTGCGGATATAACGGTTGCAGAAGCTTATATCAAGCATCAGATCTGACAGTTTTTTGTAAGTTTCTTACAAATTTATGTGATTACTGCTGAGATTTTCTGTAAATTAGTAATTGACAGTTGTGACTGCCTGAAACCGAAACCGGGCACGTATTTTCGCCGTACAATAATATTAACACGGCACTGTTTATACTCTATGTGCAACGATATGCATAGCCGTAAAACTTAAGTTATTATTGTGAAGATGGCTAAAAAGCTGCTACGTTCCGAATTATTTCTCTCTGTATTCATTCTCCTGGCGATGATTATCACGCTGGTTTCAATCAGCATGCGTGCTGATGCTGCTGAAGGTCCGGATACTTTACAGCTACCATTTTCCCGGCAGTTTTCATTTGATACGATTCCCGGCCTTGTTGCTGATGAAGATGCCATTCGTGCAGGCTTGCTGTATGATGTGGATCGTAATTCAATTGTGTGGGAAAAAGATATGGACTATGCATATCCCATTGCTTCACTCACCAAAATGATGGTGGGTCTTCTTGCTATGGAAGATATTGAAGAAGGAAAGGTGTGTGCTGATGACCGTATCACCGTTACACGTACTTACAAAAAGAGGATCAGGCGTCACCGTTATACCACTTATACAAGCACGGAACAATATTCCCTGCAGGATCTGCTAAAGATGGCGATGGTTGCATCACATAATGAAAGCACTGTGTGGATCGCCAAGCATTGTTCAGGAACCCTGGAAGCATTTGTTGAACGCATGAACAAGCGTGCAATGCAGCTGGGCATGACCAAAACGCTGTACAGCAATCCAAGCGGACTACCGGCTATCATTAACGAACTTGACAACAGTTCCTCGCCGCGCGATTTATTAGTGCTCGCACTGGAGATTATCCGTCATCCGCAGTTAATGGAGATCACAGGGATCCCGTATGCAACTGTATTCAACGGAAAAGCAAATAACAGTTACCGCAATCATAACGGCCTTGTGATCAACTACAGCAATGAAGTTGACGGCATCAAGACCGGTTATACGAAAGCCGCTAAATTCTGCCTGGTTGCTACATCTAACCGCGGAGGCCACCGGATGATCAGCATCGTGCTGGGCACGAGCAGTCCATGGGTGCGTAATGGTATCGTTGCATCGATGCTGAATACTTATTATGATGCAATTAAAATGGGTCGGTTGGGAGAATCAGCACCCGAAATGGATGCCTCACTGGCCTTCATGGACAGCGTAAGCAAAGGACTTGCTTCGATCACTCCTGATATTGAACCGCGACACAGAGATGATTCTGATGAATCGTATGCTTACACATACAAAACAGTTACTTCTAAAATCAGGAAAGCCATTAAAGTGAGAAGCGGTGAATCACTTGGAAAGATCGCTCAACGGCAGAATGTAACGGTGACGGAGCTGCGCAAATGGAATAAGCTGCATTCGACCAACATACGCGCCGGTCAATTACTATACGTTTATTCAACGGTTAAGAAAAAAGTGCCGGTAAAACTGGTTGTCGACCCTGATGAACCGTATGCAGATACCCAGCCTTCACAGGATACAAGCTCTGATGTGGAATCTGTTGAAACGAAAAGTGAAAATGCCTGTGCAGATACTACAAAAACCAGGATCGCATCTGAACATGCAGCAGCGAAAGCTTCAGCAAACAATAAAACAGCAAAAGGATCAGCACCAAAAGCAACCTATGTATATCACCTGGTGCAGCCCGGCGATACTTTGTGGAATATTGCTCAGCGCTACCAGGCTAATGTTGAGCAGATTAAGCGTGCCAATAAAATTTCTAACAGCAGGAACCTGAAGAGTGGCACAAAAATTAAAATACCTGTAAAAGGAAGTTAAGGGTTCTACATTTACATAAAGCTTAACATTATGAAAACGTTATTCCTGTTACAGGGTCTCCTGTTTATTCATGTTTTTTCCTCGGCACAACAACAAAAGGTCGCACCCAAAATGCCTGTTGATGAAACAACCAAGCTGATCACATATACTAAAGTGGTAGAAGCTGAAGCTTATAATAAGGATACTTTATTTACCCGTGCTTTGGATTGGTGTAATACTTATTATAAGAATCCGGCAGATGTTATCCGTGAGGCTGACTCAACAGGAGATAAAATAGTTTGCAAAGCAAGGTTTAAAATTTCAAACCCTGCGGATAAAAAAGAAGTGGTTACAGATGCTGGTGCTGTTATGTATACGCTCAATCTGGAATTCCGCGATGGACGTTATAAATATGAAGTGACTGAGATTAACTGGAAAATGACGTCCTATTATCCGATCGAACGGTGGATGGATACCGGAAGTGACACGTACAAACCTGTGTACGATTATTATCTTCAGCAGGTGGATGAAAAGATCAAGGAAATGCTGAAAGATCTTGATAAGGCAATGCACGCAAAAGTTATTGTTAAAAAAGACAATTGGTAACAGAGCAGTAAGTATCAGGCAATTCTTTTTACAGATACATCTTTGTTAAAATGCGGCTCTTCCGGATTGATATTTTCAAGAAGTACAAGTCCCGGTCGCATTCCTTTTTTTAAACTTCCTTTATCCTGATGAATAGAAAGTGCTTCAGCGCCATTCAGCGTGGCCCATTTCACGAGTTTATAAAATGATAGCTGCGGAGCATAACGGCGTATTGTTTTCAATTCTTCAGCAACAGATAGCTGGTGATTTGAAGCAAGACTATCGGTTCCGATAACTACGTGCATCCTGTCATCCTCAAATAAAGTAAAGTCAGGTAGTTTTCCGGTGATGAAAAGATTTGCATTCGGACACAGGCACCAGCTGTTATTTTTATGTACAGATTCAGCAAATGTAATGTCGTTGTATGTTGTGAATGTGTTATGAACAAGCAGCAGCCGCCTGCAATTTGTCAGTTTCGGAACTGTTTGCCTGAGCGGAGATTTAAATCGATCAGCAACAAAATGTTCCGTCGTAAAACCTGCTTCGGCAAACAAGTCAGCTAACGGACCTGTTTTAAACCTGCAGAATTCATCTTCATCAGCACTTTCTTCCATATGAATACTCACAACATCCTCTGTGGATTGTTCATTGATCAGGCGGAATAATTCTTCAGATACGGTATACGGTGCATGCGGTGCAATAGTCGAAGTATGATCAGCCACCGATGCAAACTGCTTGCGCAACGACATTGCAGAAGCGATTATCTGTGCGGCGACATCAGGATTTAAACCGAGCACTTCAACGAACGTGTGATATTGTAAGCGGTTGAATTTTTTTATTTCAAACGAGTTTGCAAAATTTGAAATATCACCCACCGCCACAATCCCATTACGGATCATTTCATCCTCGGCGGTACGCATAGCAATTTGCTGTTCTTCGATACTTACCGTAAAACGTTGAGCAAGCAGTCCCCGGATAAAACCGCTCATTCCCTGGTTTTCGGCTATACGTCCCCGTAAATGTGAAAGCTCGAGATGACAGTGTGCATTGATAAAGCCGGGAATGAGGACTCCGTTAAAATGTTCCGCATTTTCAGGAACGGCATCGTCATTCACTGATAGGATCCTGCCATCCTCATTAATCTCTATCCAGCCATTCCGGATAGGCGACATGCTGACCGGAACAACCAGATCGGCGGATAGAATGCGGTTCATCTTAGTGTCAGGGCTCATGCAAAGAACGAATAATTCCTCCTCATGTCCGTATCTTTGCATCGTGAAACCGAATTTGCGTCATTTGAGCATTGAGGAGCTGAAAAACTTTTTTTCAGGTGCGGGTGAAAAACCTTTTCGTGCAAAACAGGTGTACGAATGGCTTTGGCAGAAATCTGCCAGGTCGTTTGATGAAATGACCAATCTTTCAAAGAGTACCAGGCAATTGCTCGAGGAAAATTTTTCGTTGAATCCTGTTGCTGTTGAAAAATCACAGGTAAGCAGTGACCGTACGATTAAGAATGCTTTCCGGTTGTTCGACGGCCCCATCATTGAAGGTGTACTGATCCCTACTGCAACGCGCATGACGGCCTGTGTGTCTTCACAGGTAGGTTGCAGTCTCAGTTGTAAATTCTGTGCAACAGGCAAGCTTGACAGAATCCGTAATCTGCATTTCGATGAGATTTATGACCAGGTGGCGATATTGAAAGCACAGGCCGAACAGAATTACGGTATCCCGCTTTCAAATATCGTGTACATGGGAATGGGTGAGCCCTTGTTGAATTATTCTAATGTTATCAAAAGCATTGAGCACATTACTTCACCCGAAGGATTAGGAATGTCACCGCAACGCATCACAGTTTCAACGGCAGGAATTGCAAAGATGATCCGTAAGCTGGGTGATGATAAGGTAAAGTTTAACCTTGCATTATCACTGCATGCAGCTAATGATAAAAAACGCAGTCACATCATGCCGATCAATGAATCGAATGAGCTGGATGCACTTGCAGAAGCATTGAATCATTTCTATGAGCAAACAGGTACGCGCGTTACTTTTGAATACATCGTTTTTAAAGATTTTAATGATAGTTTAATTGATGCCTCGGAACTTGCGGATTTCGCAAAACGTGTTCCTGCGAAGATCAACCTGATCGAATATAATTCAATTGGTGACAGCGAATTTCAGAATACCACTTCAGCGCGTATTGACCAGTTTGTTGGTTTCCTTGAGAACAGGGGACTGATTGTAAATGTGCGCAGAAGCCGTGGTAAGGATATCGATGCCGCCTGCGGACAACTTGCCAATAAGAGCGTTGCTGTTTAACATTTTGATTGTTTTACAGAAACGGATTCAGATGATTTTTATGATGAAATATAGTCAATCTTTTATCAGATAATGTTCACAGGTATAATTGAAGCCATAGGTAAAATAACAGCGGTTACAAAGGAGGGAAGCAATTGCATTCTCTGCATCAGCACGACTTTTAAAAATGAGCTGAAGATTGACCAGAGCATCGCACACAATGGAGTATGCCTTACGGTAACAGGATTTGAAAATGATAATTACCTGGTCACTGCGATCGATGAAACTTTATTACGCACTAACCTTGGGAAACTAAAGACGGGAGATTCAGTAAACCTTGAACGCTGTCTTCAGGCAGGTGCAAGACTGGATGGGCATATTGTACAAGGACATGTAGATCAGACTGCTGAATGTATTTCTGTTAAGGATGTTAACGGAAGCTGGTTATTTAATTTCCGTTATAAGCCATCTGCAACACTTTTCACAGTTGAAAAGGGCTCTGTTTGTGTAAATGGAGTCAGCCTTACGGTTGTTAAATCTGAGAATGATAATTTTTCCGTGGCGGTGATACCCTATACTTATCAGCATACAAATTTTAAAGGATTAAAACCAGGTGACATTGTAAATCTTGAATTTGACATCCTTGGCAAATATGTCAGTGAATATTTGAAACGTTCTCAAGCGATGTAATTTTTCAATAACCGCACATCGTTGAACAATTCAGTATTGATTGCAGGAGGAAGCGGCCTTATCGGGCGGGCTTTGTCAGTGTTATTACAGGCTAACGGTTGGGACGTTACGCATTTATCGCGGAAAGCAAAAACAGGTTCAGTGTTCAGGACAATTGAATGGGATCCTTCTGTTAAAAGAATTCCTGCTGATGCGTTCAAAGGTATTAGTCATCTTGTCAATCTTTCAGGTGAACCGGTAGCGGATCACCGGTGGAGTAAAAATATCAAGCATAAAATTCTTCAGAGCAGGCTCGATGCGACCACTACTTTGGTGAACGCCTTACATACAATTCCGAATAATATTTCTGCACTGGTCGCTGCATCTGCTGTCGGTTATTATGGTGACCGCGGAACTACATTACTTAAAGAAATTGATCAGAAAGGAGACGGTTTTCTTGCTGATGTAGTGGATGCATGGGAGAAAGCGCACAATGCAAGTCCTGTGCGCACAGTACTGTTAAGGACAGGTATAGTACTCGATAAAAAAGATGCTGCACTTGCGAAACTTTCCAAACCGCTTGGTTTTGGTTTAGCCCCGGTGTTGGGGAAAGGCGATCAGTACATGAGCTGGATTCATATTGACGATATCGCTGGTATATATTTTAAAGCTTTGTCAGATCCGAATGTAAAAGGCGTTTACAATGCAGTTGCACCCAACCCGGTGACGAATGCTGAATTTATGGATTCCCTAAAGAATCAGCTTAAACCACATGCTGTGAAATTTGCTGTACCTGCAACATTACTTAAAATCATTTTAGGAGACCGCAGTCACGTTGTACTTGACAGCATACGTGTTGATGCATCCCGTCTTATAAATACCGGTTACATATTTCAATATTCAACCGCAAAGGAAGCTCTCAAAGCGATTTATGCATAAGGAGACAATAGTTGTTCATTGGTTCCGGAGAGACCTTCGCCTTGATGATAATACTTCTTTGTCAGCTGCAGCTGCAAGTGGATACAAAGTATTACCGGTTTTCATTTTTGATACAATGATCCTGGAGAAGCTGCAGGATCGCGACGATGGACGAGTGACATTCATTCATGTACAACTTAATAAAATCAATAATGAATCAGGAAGATATCATGCAGGAGTTGCTGTTTATTACGGAACACCTTTAGAATGCTGGAAGCAGATAACAGATCAGTATTTAATAAAAGCAGTTTTTTGTAACGAAGATTATGAACCCTATGCACGTGAACGGGATGCGGTGATTGCAGAATATCTTCAAACGCAGGGCATCTCTTTTCATGCTTACACAGACCAGGTCATCTTTGCGAAAAATGATATACTGAAAGCTGACGGTAAACCCTACACCGTTTTTTCTGCTTATTCACGAAGGTGGCATGAGAAGCTTAAGTCTGAAGATATTTCACCGCGACAACACGCTGAAACAATTTATTTAAAAGGAAAATTCACGGTCCCGACACTGAGTGATATTGGTTTTAACAGATCAGAAATTAAAGTTGCGGATGCAAAGCTGGATGAAAATGCAATCAAACAGTATGAGCAGCAAAGAGATTTCCCGTCAGAAGAAGGAACAACCCGGCTGAGCGTTCATCTTCGCTTCGGCACGGTCAGTATTCGTGAAGTTGTCAGAATGGTTACTCCGTTTAGTTTTAAATTACTTAATGAATTATGCTGGAGAGAGTTCTACATGATGATCCTCTGGCATTTTCCGCATGTCGAGAATGGTGCATTTAAGCCTGAGTTCAATTCAGTCCAATGGAGGAACAATGAACAGGAATTTAATTTATGGTGCGAAGGTAAAACGGGTTATCCGCTTGTGGATGCCGGCATGCGTGAGCTGAATGCAACGGGGTATATGCACAACCGTGTGCGGATGGTTGTCGCAAGCTTTTTAACCAAACACCTGCTCATCGACTGGCGATGGGGTGAAGCTTATTTTGCACAAAAACTTCTTGATTTTGAATTGTCATCCAACAACGGAGGTTGGCAATGGGCTGCGGGCACCGGATGTGATGCTGCACCTTACTTCAGGATCTTCAATCCCGATACACAGTTAAAAAAATTTGATCCGGAACTGAAATACGTAAAGAAGTGGCTGCCTGAATATGGCACTAACGGCTACCCCTTACCGATCGTTGATCATAAAGCAGCAAGAGAACGATGTCTGAAAGTTTATAAACAGGCCTTGAATAGTATAGTGACATGAAATAAAGCTAAAAATTGAATGATAAAAAATTCTGGAAGATAGCTCGTCCCGAACAGACCTCCAGACCTCCGCACTTCCGCACGAAGCGGAATCACTTTGGGAATAAATATTTATTCGGTGATGTAAAATTTCGGGAGAAAAAGCCGCTTACTCGACTAGATATGATGGATCAAATCCCGAATCACCAGGATCAAAATTCAGGATAGGTGATGCTGCAGGTCTTTTTCCAAACCGTACCTGCAATGAAAATTTAAAATAGAACGATGACAGCTGCGTATCTTTCTGATCATTGATCGCCAACCTTCCTTTTCCTGTAACACCGATTTCCGGTACCAGCACCACATTGCGATCAGTATAATAACGTGCAAGCAGGCTAACTTTTGAAAAACGATTCCGGAATAAAACGGAACCGTCGTTGATTGTTGAATCTGCATGAATATGATTGTATCCGCCTTGCGAATTCAATTTTACTGACATGCTGAACTTCCTGCTGAATAAATGTGTATAGGCAAAGTTGAATGGTAATGTTAACTGCACATAATCATCGTTGCCCATTTTGTATCCACCACCAATTACCGGCAGAATAAGATCTCTGCCAAGTACAGGCGAATAAATTATTCCGAGCGTATGCCAGAACTTGTTGTTATGATAAAGATGTCTCCATATCAATGCACCGTGAAGACTCTGATGTCCCATCTCCAGTTTAAAATCTTCGGTGGGCATTGAAACCGTGCCTTGCAATAAATAAAGGTTGCGCAAGCTGCTCGGACCGGTTGCCATTAACCCTGTAATGCTGAAACTTGAAACCGTAAGCAAACGATCCGGTTCAAGATAATCGACCTGTGTTTGGCGTGCAAGCAGTTTTGCCTGTGCAAGCACTGCATAAAAAGGATGACCTCCTTCTGCGCTCAGCCAGTCTTTACCTGTATAGATGGGCATTCTGAAAGTGAAACCCCCACCTGTATATCCATGCTTTAATGTCGTGTCCTCTACCTGGCTGGGGACATAATATTCTGCATCGGCCTGCCACATGGGTGATAAAAGCGGGTGTGGCTTATAGGCCTGACCTGAAGCAGTGTTGATTACCGAAAGAAGCAACAGCGCAACAGTTTGAAGGAATAGAGTATCTTGTCGTTTCGAATTCATCAGTGCCAAAGTTCAGCAATGGATCAGCACGAAAATGATAAATATTTGCAGGACCCTTCCTGCCTGGCAGAAATGATGGCCTTGCTGGCAAAGGATTTTGATAACAGCGGCATTAATGACTGGATACCTTTTATCCCTGACAGTTATGCAACTGCAGTGAAAGATCTTTCTGCTTTTCTAAAGGAACTTCCTGCAGACCGCCTCGCCTCCCTTCTTTACCGTGTAGATGTACCGGAAGAATTATTCAACAGTATCCCGCCCGGAGACACAAATGCGATTGCTGCACTCATCCTGAAACGGGAGCTTTTAAAAGTGCTTACCCGAAGGATCTACAAGCCGCAATAACGGTTTCAGTACAGGCTTTTCCGCAATAAAGTACTGGTAATGAAGTTATATCTTTGCAGGGGGAATACCCGTTTACACTACACATGATCAGCAGACTAAAACACATGCACCGGAGGTGGATGATCCTCCTTCTGGCCATTCCATTTTCAATTATCGCCTGGGGCTTTGGTGAAAATTATTTTGAATACGGAAAACAGCTCGAAATTTTTTCGGCCGTATACCGTGAAGTAAACCAGATGTATGTAGACGAGGTTAATCCCGGTGAACTGATGAAAACCGGAATTAACGGAATGCTTAAAAATCTCGATCCGTACACGAATTATTATCCTGAATCAGAAATTGAAGATTACAGGATGAAGCACGTCAGCACCGAATATGGCGGAATTGGTGCAACCTCTTTCCGGATAGGCGATAGCGTTATAGTGTACGATGTGTATGAAGGTTATGCAGCACAAAAAGCTGACTTGCGTGCAGGAGACGTTGTGCTGAGTGTAAACGGAAGATCATTAAAAGGACTTGCTGCAGAAGATGTAGATGAATTGCTGAAAGGTCAGAGTGGTACACCCATCCGGTTAACAATCGGAAGGATAAATGAACCTGCGCCGCTTGAAAAAACAATCATCCGTGAAGATGTGAAAGTGAAGAACGTTCCTTATTACGCAATGATCAACGACAGCACCGGTTATATCAAGCTAGATAAATTTTTGCAGAATTGTTACGCAGAAATGCGTGAAGCCGTACTCGAGCTGAAGAAGAATCCGGGAATGACTTCTCTGGTTTTCGACTTACGCGGTAATGGTGGCGGATTACTCGAAGAGTCGGTTAACATTCTGAACCTGTTCATTGAAAAAGGTCAGCTGCTGGTCACTCAAAAAGGTAAAACCAGCGGTTCAAACAATACCTATTATTCCAAGAACGACCCTGTCGATACTAAAATCAGGATTGCCGTTCTGGTTGATAAAGGATCAGCGTCTGCAAGTGAAATCACAGCAGGAAATTTCCAGGATGTTGACCGAGGTGTAATTATCGGTCAACGTAGTTATGGTAAAGGACTTGTTCAGCAGACTCGTCCACTGAGTTATAATTCACAATTGAAAGTTACCGTTGCAAAATATACAACTGCAAGCGGAAGATGTGTGCAGACTAAGATATACACTCACCGTACTGATGAAGGAAGTGTGGAAGAAGTGCCGGATTCACTGATAAAGGAATTTAAAACGAAAAACGGAAGAACAGTATACGACGGATCTGCGGTATACCCTGACCGTTATATCGCCCCTATGGATACGGCAAACATCACAAGAAGCCTTTACCGTCGTCTGCTGATCTTTAATTATGCCAGTTATTTCCGTTCGAAAAATCCAACTATTGCAGAAGCTGGTAAATTCCGTTTAACGGATACGGAGTACCGTAATTTTATTTCCTGGCTCGCCGATAAAGATTATGATTACACCACGCTTACTGAAAGAGCCTACACAGAGCTGAAAGATATTGTTGTGAAAGATAAATACTATGCAAGTCTGGGTACTGATCTCGATCACATGGGTACAAAGCTGCAGCACAACAAGGATGAGGACCTGGTAAAATTCCGATCAGAAATAAGCCGGTTGCTTGAACAGGAGATCGTAAACCGATATTACTTTCAGAAAGGAAGGTTCCAGTATATGTTCACCACAGATCTTGAAATTGCGGAAGCACTGAAAGTACTTGGCGACCCTGTGTTATATAATTCCATTTTACAGGGAGAAGGCACCTATAAAGTGATCGGTAAGCCGAGATCCTGAAGAATTTATTTTACGCACCTTTAAAGTTCCGGAGGAAACGCACATCGTTTTCTGAAAAAATGCGCAGGTCGTTCACATCAAACTTCAGCATCGTAATCCGTTCAATTCCCATTCCGAAAGCATAACCGGAATATTGCTCAGGATCGATATTGCAATTTTCAAGTACAGCAGGATCGATCATGCCGCAACCAAGAATTTCAACCCAGCCTGAATATTTGCAGATGTTGCATCCTTTACCATGACAGAATGTGCAGCTGATGTCCATTTCTGCTGATGGTTCAGTGAATGGAAAGTACGAAGGACGCAGCCTGATCTTGGTTTCTTCATCAAACATCTCCTTTGCAAAATAGAGGAGGGTCTGTCGCAGATCTGCAAACGACACTTTCTCATCAATGTAAAATCCTTCAACCTGGTGAAAGAAACAATGCGCCCGGGCTGATATTGCTTCATTCCGGTAAACACGACCAGGACAAATAGTACGGATGGGAGGCTTCTCATTTTCCATCACACGTACCTGCACCGATGATGTATGTGTGCGTAGTGCAAGTGATCCCCGGTACTTTGCAGGATCGGGATCAAGGTCAATAAAGAATGTATCCTGCATGTCGCGTGCGGGATGTTCCGGCGGAAAATTAAGTGCAGAGAAATTATGCCAGTCATCTTCGATCTCGGGACCGTCACTAACGTTGAAGCCTATACGTGAAAAGATTTCAATGATGCGGCTCCTGATGATCGATAAAGGATGATGACTTCCTGTATGTACGGGATCAGCAGGAAGCGTAAGATCTTTTTTAACCGTTGCTTCTTTTGCTGATTCAAATGCATCGCGGAACGATTCAAGCTTCTGTTCTGCTTTTTGTTTCAGCTCATTAACCAGCAGTCCGTATTCTTTACGCTGATCGGGTGTTACTTCTTTCAGTTTTGAAAACAGTCCGCCAAGAATACCTTTCTTGCCAAGAAAGCGCAGGCGGAATTGTTCCAGCTCTTCGCGTCCTGCAGGATTGAAAGCATCTGCTTCTGCAATAAAATTGCGGACTTCTTCAAACATGATGATTAAAAACAGTCAGGCGTTATTCAATAACCTTAACGGTCATTTTAATATCCTTCACCGGGCGGTCGTTGGGGCCGGTAGCTGTATTGCCGATCTTATCAATAACATCCATTCCTTCGATAACTTCCCCGAAAACAGTGTAATTCCTGTCAAGCCAGGCAGCACCGCCGACTGTAAGATATTTCTGTCTTTGCTCAGGGCTGTACTTGATTCCAAGACCGGATTCGGTCCGGTTGATCTCATCATCGGTAAAAGGGCGACCCTGAACAATGTAAAACTGACAGCCGCTGGAAGCTTTCGCTGGATTATTGTCGCGTGCAGCAGCAAGCACTCCGCGGTTATGATAGAGTGTGTCGACGATCTCTGCAGGAATAGTATAACCTACATCTCCGTTGCCGAGCATTTGTCCCGGCTGGGCATTCTTTGAATTGGGATCGCCGCCCTGGATCATAAAATCCTTGATCACCCTGTGAAAGAGTGTTCCGTTATAAAAACCTTCTTTCGCAAGCTTGATAAAATTATCACGATGCTGCGGTGTCTGGTTATAAAGTTTAACTTTCATCGTACCGAGATCGGTACTGATTTCAACGATAGTTTCTTTCTGCATGCGGGTGGTATCGGTTTGTGCTTGTAAATCCGTTACAGCAAAAGCCAGGGCCATGATCAGGAGGAGTCGGTAAGGCATTTTCATTCGGGAATTATTTAACTTTGGATCTGTAACAGCAGGGGCAATTAAGTTCGCCGCCGGGCTGCAATGATAGCTAAATTTGAACAATTCTCTCTGAATAAACCACCCTTCCATGAAGCGTTACTTACTGATCCTCACCGTCATTTTTGCAGCAGCTTTGATATCCTCCTGCAAAAAGACCGGACCCTGTGAAGCGGTCATTACAGTGAGAGATACCCTTGGACGCGCCATTGGTAATGCCAAAGTGGTCCTTCGCCAGGATAGCGTGGTGAATCCGTCTACAGGTGTCCGTGCGGATATTTTTGAAGAAGCATTTACAACTGGAACGGGAGAAGCTTTCTTCAAATTTGAATGGGAGGCTGTTTTAAATATCGAAGCATCCTATGATGTGATGTCAGCGAAAGATTACATCCGTCTTGAACAGTCAGCTACCGTACGGAAAACGGTCGTAGTTCAGTGATCAGCGCGAAGCGCACAGGCTGAATACCAAAGGAATCTTATCATCTTTTCCATCCAGATGCCACATGCCATCGGCATCCTTGCTCATGCCCTGCCAGATGTTATAGGGGGAAGAGGGAAATTCATGCAGGAACTCAATCTTTAATCCTGCCTTGCATAAAGCTGTGATGATTTTTGAGAAACCATGATTCCAGGTATGAGTCACGGTATGAATATCCGAAGTCTTATCCGCATAGGTGCCGGTCTCTTTTTCAATAATTGGATCCGCACTGCTGTAGGAGTATTCGACAAAGCTGAAGTTTGAATCGAACATCCAGGAGACCGGGTGGAAATCTGCAATATAAAAACGTCCACCGGGAAAAAGCATTTCGCTGATCACTTTTGCCCATGCCTCCAGATCCGGCAACCAGCCGATGGTGCCGTATGAAGTGAATACGATATCAAATTTACCTTCAACGTTTTTAGGTACATCATAAACGTTAGTGCATATGAATCTGCTTTTCAATCCGCACAAATCGCGGAGCTTTTCAGCTTCCGATATGGCAACAGGTGAAAAATCAATTCCTGTGCAAACTGCGCCAAGCCGTTCCCAGGAGAGTGTATCCTGCCCGAAATGACATTGCAGATGAAGCAGCGTTTTGTTGCTTACATCACCGATCTCCTCAAGTTCTGTTTTGTTGAGTGAATTTAATCCGCTGATAAAACTTTCATTATTGTAAAAGCCGCTCTGCACATGCACAGGAGTTTTAATATCCCAGGTTTGCCTGTTAATCTTCAGCCATTCGGGATCTGCTGTCATATGAAAAGCTGATGTTCCCTGAAATAATCAATCACGGATTGTTTAAGCAGGTAATCCTGTTCTCCCAGCGACATGGGAGGCATTTTCTGAACAAGTTCCCAATGCGGCCATCCCTGTTCGTCAACACCGTTCAGGATATAGTATCCATAGCTGCTTAAAAGTCTGCAGGTGGCTATATGCATAAGATCCTGTTTCTCTGCTTTTTTAAAAGTCCGCACGCCCTGACCCAGTTCCTGCACACCGATCAGGAACAGAATCCCCTGCAGGTCGAGGTCATTGTCAAAATGTGCATTAAGCTTTGACAGGAGCTCATTCCAGTCTTTCTTCAGTTCCTCAACATTTCTCAGGTGCAGCATCTCTGCAAAAATAACAGTATGGAGTGAAGGGTTTAATAGTCTTTCCTAATCAGCTGAACCATCCTATATTTGCAGCCGGATCAGCAATTTCTCCTGCGCAAATTCCCGATACGGATTTTATAATGCTGATGACGGAACGGGGAACCATGCAGGCCCTGGTTAAAAAGAGAATTGTACAGGATGTTTAAGTCAGGTGCGGGGCCGCTGAGCCTACAGGATTGTGAAGCTGTTTTATTCAGGGATGAAAAAATTTCGCTGGATCCGTCGGCTGTAACTGTTGTACAGGATAACTACAATTTTCTGAAACAGTTCTGCGCCAATAAGGTTATCTACGGCATCAATACAGGTTTCGGCCCTATGGCCCAGGTGAAAATTCCAGATGATGACCTGAAGCAGCTGCAGTATAATCTGATCAGGAGCCACTGTTCAGGGTTAGGTGAGATTCTGTCACCGGTGCATACCCGTGGAATGATGCTGAGCCGCCTGAATACTTTAATGCTCGGTTATTCAGGAGTGCATATCCATACAGCCGAAATACTTGTGGAAATGCTGAACAGGAATATTAATCCCTGTATTTATTCACATGGTGGGGTTGGCGCCAGTGGTGACCTCGTGCAGTTAGCACATCTTGCTCTGGCAATGATCGGTGAAGGCCAGGTGATCTGCAATGGTGAACTGAAGCAGGCGAAAGATGTATTTGCTTCAGAACAGATTGCGCCGCTTGATATTTATCTTCGGGAAGGCATTGCCGTTATGAACGGAACATCGGCAATGACCGGGGTAGGATTGGTTAACCTGATCCTTGCAAGGAACCTTGTAAACTGGTCGGTTATCTTTTCCGCCATGCTTTTTGAAATTGTCGAAGCGTATGATGATTATTTTTCTGCTGAATTAAACAATGTAAAGTTGCATCCCGGCCAGATGCGTATAGCCGAATCGTTAAGAAAGATCACTAACGGCAGTCATCTGCTTAGAAATCGTCAGTCAGTGTTGTATAATGAACAGCAGGAAGAGGGTTTCATGAAAATGAAAGTCCAGGAATATTATTCAATACGCTGTGTTCCGCATATTCTTGGTCCTGTACTCGATACGCTGGAGTCTGCAGAAAAAATACTTATCAACGAAGTAAATTCAGTGAATGACAATCCTGTCATCGATTCAAAGAATAAAAATGTTTATCATGGTGGAAATTTTCACGGTGATTATGTAGCACTCGAAATGGATAAGCTGCGCATCGTGCTCACCAAAACATGCATGCTTGCAGATCGTCAGCTGAACTTTCTGTTAAATGATAAACTGAATGCCCGTTTGCCTGCATTTATCAATATGGGAAAACCAGGATTGAATTTCGGATTGCAGGGGATGCAGTACACAGCGACATCAACGGTTGCTGAATGCCAGACACTTTCCACATCGAGCTATATTCACAGCATCCCTTCCAATAACGACAACCAGGATATTGTGAGCATGGGCACCAATGCAGCACTGCTGACTTCCCGCGTGCTGGAGAATTCGTTCGAAGTCCTCAGTGTACTTGCAACGGCGGTAATTCAGGCTGTAGCAGCATTAAAGATTGAGATGAAATTGTCATCACATGCTGAAGAGATTTACAATGAGCTGTCGGCAGTGTCGCCTTCATTCGTTACCGATGCTCCCCATCATATGGAACTCGCGGCTCTTAAGCAGTATATGATCGATAATCCGAAAAACTTTATTTAATAAGCAGCATTGTGAAATACGCACTTGTTACAGGAGGTTCGCGCGGAATCGGACGAGCAGTTTGTCTGAAGCTCGCTGCCATGGGATACAACATCCTGATGAATTTCAAAGGCAATGAAGCAGCTGCAATTGAAGCAAAGCAACTTGTACTGCAAACCGGTGTTACTTGCGAACTTTTTCCGTTTGATGTAAGTAACCGTGTAGAAACTGAGTCTGCAATTTCGGCGTGGATTGAAAACCATCCCGTGGATTCAATTGAAGTTTTAGTCAACAATGCCGGAGTGAGAAGTGATAATCTGTTCATGTGGATGGAAGCCGGCCAGTGGAGCAGCGTGATCGATCTGCATCTCAATGGATTTTATTCGGTAACCCGCAGCGTTATAACGGAGATGCTGAAGAGAAAAACCGGAAGGGTCATCAACATTGTGTCTTTATCCGGATTGAAGGGTATGCCAGGTCAGGTTAATTATTCTGCTGCAAAGGCAGGTGTGATCGGAGCCACAAAAGCGCTTGCACAGGAAGTTGCGCGGAGAGGCGTCACCGTTAATGCCGTAGCACCCGGATTCATCAGCACGGACATGACAAAAGATCTCAATGAAAAAGAGCTTTCTAACCTCGTTCCCATGCGTCGTTTCGGTACGCCGGAGGAAGTGGCTGAAGTAGTCGGATTTCTTGCTTCCCCCGGATCTTCCTATATTACGGGTGAAGTAATTTCTGTAAACGGAGGATTGTATTCATAACATGCAAAGGGTTGTCATCACCGGTACCGGCATCTATAGCTGTCTGGGAAAAAATCTTGATGAAGTAAGGGATTCACTTTTCAAAGGGAAATCCGGGATCATTTTAAATGAAGAAAGAAAAAGCTTTGGTTACCGTTCCGGATTAATGGGATGGGTTGAACGCCCTGCATTAAAAGGTTTGCTTGACAGAAGAACGAGGATAATGCTTCCTGAGCAGGGTGAGTATGCATACATGGCAACCATTGAAGCGTTAAAAAATGCCGGTATCGATCAGACTTATCTGGATGAGCATGAAGTAGGGATCATGTATGGCAATGACAGTTCCGCAGCACCGGTGATTGAAGCCGTTGATATCATCCGCAACAAAAAAGATACAATGCTTGTAGGTTCAGGTTCTGTATTTCAGACTATGAATTCCACTGTATCGATGAATCTTGCAACCATCTTCAGATTAAAAGGAATTAATCTTTCAATCAGCGCGGCTTGTGCAAGCAGCTCACATGCAATCGGACTTGCAAGCATGCTCATACAACAGGGTACGCAGGACATGATCATCTGTGGTGGTGCGCAAGAGATCAATGTGTACTCAATGGGAAATTTTGATGCTTTATCTGCTTTCTCAGTGCGTGAAGATCAGCCGCAAGCCGCATCAAGACCATTTGATAAATCGCGTGACGGACTTATTCCAAGTGGCGGCGCAGCAACATTGATTGTTGAAAGCCTGGAATCGGCAGAAAAACGCGGAGCAAAAATTCTTGCTGAAGTTTTAGGTTATGGATTCTCATCTAACGGTGCGCATATATCCAATCCGACAGTTGAAGGTCCGGTGCGCGCAATGGAACGTTCTATTGTAAATGCCGGTGTAAAAGCATCCGACATAGATTATATCAATGCTCATGCAACTTCAACACCTTTGGGTGATGCCAGTGAAGCTAAATCGCTGCATGCAATTTTCGGATCAGAAACTCCATTGAGTTCAACGAAATCAATGACCGGTCATGAATGCTGGATGGCCGGTGCAAGTGAAGTTGTGTATTCCATGATCATGATGGAGAATTCATTCATTGCGCCGAACATAAATTTTGAAACTCCCGACGAGGATTCTGCCCGGTTGAACATCGTGGACAAGACTGTGGAAACGAATATTTCGCTATTTTTGTCTAATTCTTTTGGATTTGGGGGCACAAATTCTTCCTTAGTTGTCAAAAAGTGGAAAAACCGTAATGGAAACCAGTAAGATCATTGAAAAAATAAACGCTTTTCTGGTTGAGGAATTTGAAGTTGAACCGGGTAAGATTACACCGGATGCCATTTTAAAGGACACTTTACAACTTGACAGCCTCGATTACATTGATCTCGTTGTAGTGATTGAAAGCAACTTCGGTTTTAAGGTTAAGCCCGAAGATTTTATTGATATCCAGACCTTCCAGCAATTTTACGACTACGTGGTTCGCAAGGTCGGTCAGAAGGAAAACGCCGTTTAATGCCATCCTGGGAAGGTAAATCCCGGGGATCCCAGGCCGGGTACAGGATCTTTGTTTTTGTCCTTAAAAAGATCGGACTCAGAGCTTCCTACTTCCTGCTCTTTTTTGTTTCCTTCTATTTCATTTTTGCATCCTCCCGGACAACTGTTACCATATTTAATTTTTATATGCGTCGCCTTGACTATAACTGGTTTAAATCGTGCGCATTTGTGTGGAAGAATTATTACCGGCTTGGCCAGACGCTGATCGATAAGCTTGCAATCATCTCTGGTATTAAAACAGATTTCAATTTTATTTTTGAAGGCGAAGAACATCTTATCCGCATGATGAAAGGAGGTAAAGGAGGGATATTATTCAGTGCGCATATCGGGAACTGGGAATCAGCCGGACATCTGCTAAGGCGTGTTACCACAAAAGTGAAAGTAATAATGATGGATGCAGAACACGAGCAGATCAAAAGCTACATGAATCAGGTAACCGGCGAAAAACACTTTGAAGTAATTCCCATCCGTGAAGATCTTTCACATGTTTATCGTATTGCTGAAGCTTTGCAAAACAATGAAATGGTGTGCATTCATTGCGACCGTTACGTTGAGGGAAATAAAACAATTACAATGTCGTTTTTTGGCGCTGATGCAAAATTCCCGCTCGGCCCGTTTCTGATCGCCTCCGCATTTAATGTCCCGGTTGCTTTCGTATACGCCATGAGAGAGAAGGGGATGCTGTATCACTTCTATTCGTCAGAATTGAAGTATTTTTACCGTTCGAAAAAAGAGCAGCTTCAGCACGCAGCGGAAGAGTTTACCGCAGATCTGGAGAAACGGGTCCGCAGTTACCCGGATCAGTGGTTTAATTATTATAATTTCTGGGCATGATGCAGAATGGCATTGAATACCTGATCCCGCAACGTCCACCGGTAGTGATGATTGACGCGCTCACAAATTCGGATGATCAAAGTGCTGAAACACGATTCCATGTTCATCCTGATAATATCTTCTGCAGAAATAATGTATTTACGGAGTATGGTATTATTGAAAATATTGCGCAGACTGCCGCGGCTTTCGCAGGTTATCAATGTCAGCTGCAGGATATTCCTGTGCCCGAAGGTTATATTGCTGCAATTAAAAACCTGGAAGTATTCAATCTGCCATCAGCAGGATCCACTTTACATACCCGAATTATTAAAGAGAATGAGATCATGGGCATCACCATTGTTAAAGGGAAATGCTATCATGATGAAAGATTACTTGCATCCTGTGAGATGCGTATCCTGATCAATAATCGCGAGTCATAAACAGCATCATTAAAATAACCATTATGAAAAAGAAACTCATTACCTTATTGTTCCTGTTTGTTTGTATAACGGGTTACACGCAGACTGCAAAAGATTTGTTTGTTCCTTCTGAAGTCAGGATTTCATGGCTTGGAATTGACTTTTCTCATATTAAGCTTATCGGCGAATTTTCAGAGATCGGAGGAGCCGGTGAAAAAAGTGTTGCCGATGTGCGCAGTAATTTATTCCCGTCATGGAACCGCATTGTCATCAATGAGCCTAAGAAATATGACATAAAAGGAATGCTGCGTAAGGATTCCATTATTTATGATCTCGATATGATCATGGAAAAGAATTCAAAAACTCCGCTTGAAACCCTGGAAGGAACATCAACTCCAAATTATTCTGATGCGGATATTGCAAAATTTGTGAAAGAATATAACACTGAAGGTAAAACCGGGATTTCCATAATTATGATTGCCGAATCCTTCAGCAAACCGGCTGAAGAAGCATTCATACATTTTGTCGCATTTAATCCTGTGACCAAAGAAGTTTTAATTCACGAAAGACTGCGTGAAAAGCCGCAGGGATTTGGTGTGAGAAATTACTGGGCACGCACCATTTACAATGCAATGGAGACAATTCGTAAAAGTTATTACAAGACCTGGAAAGAGAAATACGCAGGAAAATAAATTGCAAAATTTGCATACGGTAGATTAGCATACTGTAATCCGGATGCTTCAACAACTCGTTCATCAGTCTGAATTCAGGGTCCGCTTCAATGAAGCGGACCCGCTTGGTATTGTATGGCACGGCAACTATTTGAAGTATTTTGAAGATGGTCGCGAGCACTTTGGTGAAAAGTACGACCTGAAATATCTGGATATTTTCAGCGAAGGATATGTTGTACCGGTTGTTTCTATGCACTGCGAATGGAAGCGTGCACTGAAATATGGCGATGCTGCAATTATTGAAACAACATATACGGATACACCTGCTGCCAAACTTTTATTCTCGTACAGGATCTTGATAAAGAAAACAGGTGAAGTTGCAGCAGTTGCTGATAGTGTTCAGGTGTTTCTTGAAAAGGAAACGAATGCACTGCAATGGCTGATCCCTGCTTTCTTTGAACGCTGGAAAGAAAAATGGCTAAGAAAGGCCGTATGATGCCGGTTCGTATTTATGCAAATGCCTCTGCCGCAATTTGTCCGTCAGGCTTATCAGCAGATGAAATAGTGTCGAACATCAGGCAGGGAAAGGTTGCAGTTGCTGAGCATACATTCTACGATTGGAAACCCGAACAGGGCAAAGCATGGATTGCAGCTTTTACAGCAGATCAGCGAAAAAGTATTTCCGGTGGAAGTGATTTACGCCTGCCATTCTTTGATCAGCTCCTTGCAGCTGTTGGCAGCGCAGTATTGAATAATTGCAAAGACTTTATTAATAAACAGCGAACCCGCCTTATCGTTTCTGCTACGAAGGGGAATATTGCCATGCTTGATCGGCAGCGTGATGCTGTTGTTATACCTGATCTTTTCCTGCATCATTCTGCAGATCGTCTGGCTAAGCATTTAAAGATTGAAACGGATCCGGTTGTTGTATCACATGCCTGTATCTCCGGTCTTCTTGCAATACTGACCGGAAGGAGATTACTTGAAACCAATCAATGCGATCATGTAATAGTTGTTGCAGCGGATGTTATAAGCAGGTTTGTAATAAGCGGATTTCAGTCTCTTCAGGCACTGGCATCTGGTCCGTGTAAACCTTTTGATAAGGAGCGTTCAGGCATTAATCTCGGCGAGGGTGCAGCGGCTGTAATACTCTCCCGTGATCCTGCTGATATTTTTAATGGCTTTGAATTGCTGCAGGGTGCAGTAACAAATGATGCCAATCATATTTCAGGTCCTTCACGCACCGGTGAAGAACTTGCTGCGGCAATTACCAGTGCGATGCACCGTTCTGAGATTGACTTCAGTGAAATTGATTTCATCAGTGCGCATGGTACTGCAACATTGTACAACGATGAAATGGAAGCAAAAGCATTCACAGCTGCCGGCTTAAATAAAATACCGTTGTTCAGCCTGAAAGGATATTTCGGACATACTCTCGGTGCTGCCGGTCTGCTTGAAACTGTTGTAGCAGCTACAGCCATGAATCAAAACACCGTACTCTCCAATGCAGGCTTTTCTGAACAGGGAACAACAATGAAATTAAATATCAGTGCCTCATCATTTAATAAAGCAAGTAATGTATTTCTTAAAACAGCTTCCGGTTTCGGCGGAGGGAACGCAGCGATGTTGTTCAGAAGGAATGCTGCATAGATTATGAATAAGATTCCATTAACGATAAACAGGTCATCAAAGGATGACACCGCACTTTCAGCAAAAGAATATGCACAGCACATTGCTTTTGCACCGATGGTATTTCAGGCTTCACGTGTGCTCAGGAATTCCGGTGTGCTGGAGGTGTTGGAAAGAAATGCTGTGGATGGTCTTTCATTGGAATCCATCACTGCGCATTGTAATCTCAATAAATATGCAGTAAGAGTTTTGGTTGAGGCCGGACTTGGGATCGGCCTGATTGATAATGCAGATGAAAGATATTTTATAACTAAAACCGGATCGTTTATCTTAAATGATGAAATGACAAGAGTGAACATGGATTTTGTACACGATGTGTGTTACAAAGGAATGTTTTCACTTGATGAATCTGTCAGAACCGGCACACCAACCGGATTAAAGGAACTTGGCAGCTGGTCTACTGTGTATGAAGGTCTGTCATCACTCCCGAAGCAAGTTCAGAACAGCTGGTTTGCATTCGACCATTTTTATTCTGATGTTACTTTTCGGGATGTGCTGCCGTTAGTTTTTGAAAAACCGCATTTAAAACTACTGGATATCGGAGGAAATACCGGAAAATGGGCTTTACAGTGTCTGCGCAATTATCCGGCGTGTAGGATCGGACTGGCTGACCTTCCCGGACAGTTGGAAATGGCACAGAAGAATATTCATGCGTCAGGATTCAGTGATCGGGTAAGCTATCACGAAATTGATCTGCTTGATGAAAACAAAGCATTACCGGAAGGTTATGATGCCATCTGGATGAGCCAGTTCCTCGATTGCTTCAGCGAGGAACAAATCGTTTCAATACTGGAGCGTTGCAGAAGTATACTTCCCGCTGACGGTGTTGTTTTTATTCTCGAACCATTCTGGGACCGGCAGAAGTTTTCGGTTTCTGCATTTTGTCTTCAGATGACCTCACTGTATTTTACAAACATTGCAAACGGGAACAGTCAGATGTACAGCGCCGCGGATTTTTATAAGCTTGTTGAACGTGCAGGCTTCCGGATTTCAGGTGAGGTTGATGATCTCGGAATAAGTCATACATTATTGAAATGTATCCCGCGATGAGTAATGCTGTGATCAGCTCCTGGTGCAGCATTCGTAAGGGCAAAGTTTGTGTCAACGGTGAAACGCAGCACTATGCAGAAAACACTGCAGCGGATTTACTCCAGGCCATATATTCCAGGTACGGTATCGGCTATCCGAAATTTTACAAAATGGACTCCTTATCAGCACTTGCATTTCTTACCGCAGAACTGATGCTGAAGAATATTCAATTAAGGGATAAGAATTCTACCGGAATCGTGATCGGATGTAAAAGCGCATCCCTGGATACAGATTTAAAATTTCAGGAAACCATTAAGGAAATTCCCAGTCCAGGCTTATTTGTTTATACGCTGCCGAATATCATGCTTGGCGAAATCAGCATCAGGCATGGGTTGAAAGGCGAACAGATGTGCAGTATCGGTTCTGCTTATGATATTACCTGGCAGTTTCAGTATGTGCGGCACCTGGTGGATTCAGGATTTGTATCAGCCTGTGTTTGTGGCTGGGTGGAATTGCTCGCCGGCAACTTTGAATCCTTCCTATATTTGGTTGAGAATCGGAAAGAGGCTAATCATCAGTTTGATGAGCAAACAGTAAATAATCTATTCAATTACGGAAATTAAAATGCAGGAATTAATACATACGCTGAAGGAACAGATCATTGAGCAGTTGAATCTTAAAGATCTGAAACCTTCCGACATTGGCGATGATCAGCCGTTGCTCGTTGAAGGACTTGGCCTCGACTCTATCGATGCACTTGAACTGATCGTATTATTGCAACAGCACTATAATATCAAAATCACTAACGCTGAGGAGGGTCCGAAGATCTTCCGGTCAGTGAAAAGCATTGCTGAATACATCACCGAGCACAGGAAAAAAACGGCGGGATGAGAGTATTCGTTGCAGGCACCGGAATTATTTGTGCGACAGGCAACAATGTGCAGGAAACACTGCTTTCTTTCCGCGATCATCGTTCGGGCATTGCTCCATTAAAAAATCTGAAAACTCGTCATGCCGGTTCTTTACCGGTTGGACAGGTTAAGCTGTCAAACGAAGAATTGGCGAATCTTTCAGGATTGGATCCTGCGTTAAGCAGAACGATACTTCTTGGTGGCGCTGCAGCGATACAAGCTCTTGCAGGAATTCGTGATCAGCTGCCCCGGTACAGGTCAGGTTTGATCTCTGCGGGTACAGTTGCGGGAATGGACATTACTGAAGAATTTGCAATTAATTATTTCAAAATACAGGCTTACGATTCAATCGGGTCAATCATCAATCATGATTGCGGGAAAGGCACCGATATTATTGCAAAGTTGCTTGGTGTAAATGCCTATGTAAGTACGATTTCAACTGCATGTTCATCTTCTGCAAATTCAATCATGCAGGCTGCACGTTTGATAAAACAGAATAAACTTGATCTGGTGATAGCTGGCGGATGTGATGCACTCTGCCGTTTTACTATCAACGGATTCAATAGCCTGATGATCCTTGATCAGCAGCAATGCAAGCCGTTCGATAAAAACCGCAACGGATTAAATCTCGGTGAAGGCGCTGCTTTTCTTTTATTGATTTCTGAAAAACTTGCTGACACAGGTGATTTTTCAATCATTGCTGAATTAACAGGCTACTGTAACGCAAACGACGCTTTTCATGCAACTGCTTTATCACCGAACGGGGAAGGCCCGGTGAGAGCTATGCAAGGAGCGCTTAAAATGGCTGCCATTAAACCTTCTGAAATATCTTATATTAACATGCATGGTACAGGGACAGTCAACAATGATCAGTCGGAAGCAGTAGCCGTGTCACATGTATTCAGCGGAGATGTTCCTGCTTTCAGTTCAACGAAATCATTTACAGGCCATACACTTGCAGCCAGTGGCGCAGTAGAAGCGGTGTTCTGCTCACAAGCCATACACGGACAGCAGCTGTTCCCTAATTTTAATTTTAACGAAGTAATGCCGGAAGTACCGCTGAAACCTGAAACATCAATGCGCGCTGCCAGTGTAAAACACGTCTTATCGAATTCATTTGGTTTTGGTGGCAATTGCAGTTCGCTGATTTTTACTGCCTGCTGATATGGAATTGTATGTTAAAGGAAAAGCATCAGTATCAGGATGGCTAACGGTGATGCCTGACCAAAAAGGTCCGGCAAAGATCCTGGCAATTGAACCCGGCTACGATGGATTGATTGATGCCAAACAACTCCGCCGGATGAGTAAAATACTGCGGATGGGCACCGCCACTGCACTGATGGCGCTGAGAAATGCGGCTATACATGAACCTGATGCAATTATCACAGGAACCGGGTTAGGTTGTCTGGCGGATACCGGTCAGTTCCTTTCGAAGATGGTGCTGCATGACGAAGAGCTCATGAATCCCACGGCATTCATTCAATCAACACATAATACCATTTCCACTCAGATCGGCCTTGTGCTGAAATCCCATGTGTACAACAATACATTTTCGCACGGTAACATTTCTTTTGAGTGCGCATTGAAGGATGCTGAATTATTGCTGTCAGGAAATGAAGCAGAAAATGTGCTTGTTGGCGCTGCAGATGAATTAACGGATATTTCACATGATCTGCAGTTAAAGCTTGGAACTTATTCCGAATCGCGCATTGCAGGCGAAGGAGCTGCATTTTTTGTACTCAGCAGGAATCAGGACAAGGGTGCACGAAGTAAAATCACTTTATGCGAGATCTTGCATCGCGATCAATTAAGAGATCCCGTTAACACTTTGAACTCTATTCTTACGGAGGATTACGATATCGATATTGTGTTGCATAGTGATCCGCTTAGTGCACCAGGTTTGTTCAATCAGGCAGGACTGAATGCAAATATTATTTGTTATACTGATCTTTGCGGACATTACCTTAGCAGTTCTGCATTTGCAACCTGGCTTGCGACGGAATTAATTGAATCCCTGACCTGCCGTCAGATTTCCGGAATAAACACTGAAGTAAAAAAAGTGCTGGTTTATAATAATAATGGAAGTGTTCATCATTCCTGCACAGTGATATCTGCATGCTGAACTATCGGAACACGAACCTGGTATTTGTCGCGGTATTCATCATAGTACTGATGGGGCGAATATCCGGTACATTCACCTGGTATGTTCCACTGCTTGTATTCGCAGTTTATATATCGATCATCTCATATGGTGTATTTTCTATTGGCAGGTGCTTTTTCATTGATTCGTTATGTGAACAGCGATCATCACAGAAATTTGTTGCCCTGACATTTGATGATGGTCCGGTTGATGTAACATCGGCTGTTCTGGATGTGCTGAAACAGCATCAGGTGAGCGCTGTATTTTTCTGTATCGGTAAAAACATTGAATCGCATCATGGCATATTGCAAAGAATAATTGCGGAAGGTCATGTTATCGGCAACCATACTTATTCTCATTCACCTTCGATGGGAATGATGTCATCAAAGAGGGTAGCTGCTGAAATTGATATTACTAACAGGATGATTCGCGAGGCCACAGGACATCAGCCCTTACTCTTTCGTCCACCCTATGGAGTGACCAATCCCATGATCGCAAAGGCGATTCAGCGGAGTGGCATGAAATCTATCGGCTGGAGTATACGAAGTTTGGATACAGTGATCAATGACCCTCAGAAACTGCTCCGGCGTATCCTGAAACCATTACATCCGGGTGCCATCATCCTGTTGCATGACAGACGAACAATTACAGCCGGAATTCTTGGGGAGCTGATTACAAAAATCAAGGAAAGTGGTTTTAAATTTGTAAGGGCCGACCGCCTGCTGAATATTGAACCGTATGCTTAAATCCTCCATTTCAATTTTAATACTATCTGTTTTTTTCAGTTTCACTGCAGATGAATTCAAGCCTTTAAATGATGTTCGTTCCTTCCGTGAAAAGATAGCTTTGACCGGTAATGCAATGCAGACAATAAAGGCTGAGTTTACACAGGAGAAAAACATAAGCATGGTTTCAGAAAAGATGATCTCAAAAGGTTTTTTTTATTTCAGTAAGCCATCAAAGGTGCGTATTGAATATCTGCAGCCTTACAAATACCTGATGATCATCAATGGCGATAAAGTTTATCTGAAAGACGGCTCAGGGAACGATGGTAAATCACTAAAGGGCAATAAGCTTTTCGCGCAGATAAACAGGATAACTGCCGGTTGTATCAATGGGAAAATCCTGGAAGATAAAGACTTCAGATCAAAGATATTTGAAAGCAAAACCCAGTATAAAGTTTCTTTATCGCCGGTTACGAAACTGTTGCAGGAATATTTTTCAATGATTGAAGTATATGTTGACAAGCAGAGTTATGAAGTGGTCAAAATCGACATGCGCGAGCAGTCAGGAGATAATACGCTCATGATTTTTTCAAAGCAGCAGAAAAATATATCACTCGCTGATGAAATGTTTACTATACATTAGTCTTCTTTTGTTCCTTTCAGGATGCAAGACAGCATCTTATTCCGATTTTCAAACTGAAGCACATGACGACTGCAACGCTTCTTTACGGCCTCCATTTTCAAAAACGTTTTATACAGCGCATATTGATATTGAAGGCCGCCAGCTAAGTGGTCTCTTAATGATAAAAACAACTTCAGAAGATACAACGCATCTTGTTTTCAGCAATGAGATGGGGGTTACTTATTTTTATTTTGTTTTTAAGGGGAACTATTTTCGTGTGGTCAGGTGTATAAAGCAACTTAATAGAAAAGTTATTATTAATCAACTTAGAAAGGATTTTTCATTGATTGTGCTGCCCGTTATTCCTCAGCCGGATTCAATATTTCAAACAGCGGATGGCTGGAAGAGGACAGTACATCATTCAGATGAGATCATAACTTTCACTTCCATTGAAAAGTGCAGCAGATTAATCACGGTTAAAGTTATTTCGGCAAACAAGCCTAAATTAGATATTGCGCTTTATGGTAATCAACCGGTGCCTGACAGCTTGCTGATCTCCCATAAGACGTATGCGTTCGATATTTTCCTTCGCCGTTATGATCCGGTTAATCCTGAATGACGGATAAGCAGCATCTTTGCAATTCAAGCACCTGATATTTTGTCCGCAGCATCTTTTTACCGGTTCAGATCTATTGAAGCAGATCAGCAAGGCTGTTCAGCAGTTGTTGAATTAAATGCTGATCATCCAATTTTCAGCGGACATTTTCCTGGTCAACCAATCCTGCCCGGTGTATGCATGATGCAGATGACGAGGGATCTTGCTGAACATCAGCTTAACGTTCTCTTACGTCTTAAATCTGCACGGCAGGTAAAATTTCTTCAGCTTACTGATCCGCGGGTTAACAGGATTCTGAACCTCACCATTACATATAAATCTTTGGAGAATGAATACCAGCTGGATGCGGTGCTTGAATATGATAACGTGATCTTTTTTAAACTGGAAAAGGCTGTTTTTATTCCAATCGGAGAATAGCATGGAACTGAAAATTTTAGAGATCTCCGCTATTTCCGAACAGTTTCAAACCCTGCGTATATGTGTGATTATTCCGACGTTTAATAATGCGGCAACTTTAAAACCTCTGATTGAGGGTGTATTGCGGTATACCGGCAACGTTATTGTGATCAATGACGGTTCCACTGATAATACTCCTGAAATACTAAAGAATTTCCCGCAGGTTAATGTTGTGAACTTACCTGTGAACGGTGGAAAGGGAATTGCCTTGAGAACCGGTTTCAAAACGGCTGTTAATGCAGGGTATGAATACGCGATAAGCATTGATTCCGACGGTCAGCATTTTCCGGATGATCTTCCGGCTTTTATCAAGAAGTTTCAGGAATGCGGTCCGTCACTGATCATAGGGGCGCGTAACATGGATCAGCAGAGTGTACCTGGGAAAAGCAGTTTCGGTAATAAATTCTCAAGCTTCTGGTTCTGGGTTGAAACCGGTTTAAAGTTACCGGATACGCAATCGGGGTATCGTCTGTATCCTGTCAGACGGTTAATGGAAATGAATTTCTTTACCAGGAAGTTTGAATTTGAAATTGAGGTTATCGTCCGCGCCGCGTGGTCAGGCATTGCCGTTATACCAGTACCCGTGCGTGTGTATTATGCACCTGCTGCTGAACGTGTAAGTCATTTCCGTCCTTTTAAGGATTTTACAAGGATCAGCATACTTAATACTTTTCTGGTAATCGTTGCATTCGTGTATATTAAACCGCGAGATTTTATCCGCAGTCTTTTCAAACGCAGCACATACATCCGCTTTTACGAAGAACTGCGAGGAGAGAAAACCACCGTTTTAAATAAGGCATTAAGCATTGGTTTTGGTGTATTTATGGGTATCATCCCCATCTGGGGTTTTCAGCTGATCGTCGCAATTTCGCTTTCAATCCTGTTGCGGCTGAATAAATTACTCGTAATTATTGCAGCTAACATCAGCATTCCTCCCATGATACCGCTGATCATATTCCTTAGTTTCAGGATGGGCAGGATCTTCATTGATGATCCGGCTTTGCGCATCAGGAGCTGGCATGATTTCTCTCTGGCCACAATAAAGATGAATTTTCTCCAATACGTTTACGGCAGCATCCTGCTGGCCATCGTGTCCGGTTTACTTGCTTTTGCCATAACTGCCGGCATATTGCTGTTTTCGCCTGTAAACCGCAATCAAAAGGGTTGAATAGGTAAACCGTTCATTCATACCTGTGGTTTGACCCTTCAAAGTATTTTTGCTGTCTGATTGCAGATGGAAAGATTGTTTACAGCTTTATTTGAATTATTCCACAGGAGCAAAAGGTTGTTCTGGTTTTCCATCACCTTATTGTTCGTAGTCACTTCATTTTTCAGTTCACGGATAAGGCTTAAAGAAGATATCTCCCAGGTATTACCGAAGAATGAAAAAACCAGGCAGCTTAATGAAGTTTTGTCCAACCTGAAATTTCTCGATAAGATCATTGTCTGTGTAAGCCTTAAAGATACATCCGCTGTTATGCCGGATAGTCTTGTTGAAGCAGCGGATGAATTAACCGCAGGCCTGGATAGCACCGCAGCGTCATTTATCCATTCAATGGATGTAAAAGTTAACGATGAAGATGCGCTTTTTCTTATGAATGTCATAGATGAGCATCTTCCGTTTTATCTGAATGCAGAAGATTATGCAGCGATTGATTCTCTGCTGACTGAAGAAGGTGTCCGCAATAAGCTTGAGCAAAACCTGAAGTCGATCATGCTTCCCACGGGAATTGCGATTAAGAAATACTTATTTGCTGATCCGTTAGGTATCCACTTCATTGCATTAAAGAAGCTTCAGCAGCTGCAGATCAATGTACAGTTTGAAATTTATGCGGATCATTTTATAAGTCCTGATAAAAAGAATCTTGTTTTTTTTATCAACCCTTCTGCACCTTCATCTGAAACTGCCATCAATGGAAAGTTAGTGGATGCGCTTGATCATCAGATTGCAGCGTTCAATGCGCATCATTCAGGCGATTTTGAGATCAATTATTTCGGTGCCCCGGCGGTAGCTGTTGCAAACGCAAGGCAGGTGCGTGAGGATTCTGTTAAAACCGTGAGTGTAACAGTCATAATGCTGCTGCTTATCATAGGTATTGTGTTTAAGCGTCCGGTGAATACATTTTTAATGCTTTTGCCGGTGGCAGCAGGTGCATTGTTTGCACTTACATTGATTTATTTTATTAAAGGAAGTATCTCACTGATTGCAATCGGAACGGGTTCGGTAATTCTTGGTATTGCCGTAAACTATTCGTTACACCTAATGATCCATTACCTGTATCATCCGGATATCCGTAAAGTGATCAGGGATCTTACTTTTCCACTGGTAATTGGAAGCGCCACCACTATCGGAGGATTTCTCTGTCTTCAGCTGGTGGATTCAGAAGTGATGAATGATTTTGGATTGTTTGCAGCACTCAGTTTAATCGGTGCTGCATTATTCACACTGATTTTTCTGCCGCATTTGTTGAAACAACCTCCTGCAGTGCATGTTACCAATGAACAAAAACGAGTTTCAAAAAATTACAGAGTTGGCAGATGGATGATGCCGCTCATTCTGCTAATTACCATTGTGCTGTTCTTTTTTGCACGTAATGTCGGCTTTGATTCGGATATGAATGCATTGAATTACATGCCTGATCATCTGAAAAAATCCGAGAGCAGGATCAATTCAGTGAGCGGGTTTGGTTATAAAACTGTGATGCTCGCATCCTCCGGAAAAAATCTTGATGAAGCACTGGCTGCACAGGAACGGGTTGTACCGGTGCTCGACTCTTTAAAGCGCATACAGCAGATCTATAGTTACTCCGGCATTTCAGGCATACTGCTTTCAACAGCACAGCAGCAGGAAAAGATTAAACTGTGGAGATCATTCTGGACGGCCTCCCGGGTGGAAAAGACGTTTGCATTGTTGAAGGAGGAAGGCAAAAAGCTGCATTTTAAAGCCGAAGCTTTTGACCGGTTCAGAAATACAATTCTTCGTAATTATGAATCTTATTCAACGGATGAGATCAGTGTCTTGCAAAAAGGATTTCTCTCTTCCCTGATCAGTGAAAACAAAGAGAAGTCAACCATCCTGAGTATCATTAAAACGAAGAATGCGGATACAGATCCTGTTTACAAGGCATTTATCGGAAAACAAAACACACTCGTTTTCGACCGGGAGGTGCTTACCCGTGTACTTGTTGATACGGTGTTTACTGACTTCACATTTATTGCAATGTTCACTTCAATCCTTGTGTTCAGTGTATTGCTCATCACTTACGGACGGATTGAATTAGCATTAATTTCCTTTATCCCGATGATCATTTCTTGGATCTGGATACTTGGGTTGATGGCATTGACAGGAGTGAAGTTCAACATTGTAAATTCAATCCTCTCGACTTTCATTTTTGCGTTGGGGGATGATTACAGCATTTTCATGATGGATGGATTGCTGCAGAAATTTGCTAGAGCGCGCACTAACCTGCCGTCTATACGGAAATCAATCCAGCTTTCGGCGATCACCACAGTTACGGGTTTAGGAATATTGATCCTCGCAAAACATCCGGCGCTAAAATCAATTGCAGCAATTTCTGTTATTGGCATTCTCTGTGTTCTTTTAATTTCTCAGACTGTAATTCCGTTCCTATTTAATATGCTGATACAACGGAGGACCGACAGGAAGATGCAGCCATGGACATTCAGTTCGCTGCTGAAATCAGTATTTGCATTTCTCTATTTTCTGTTAGGAGCGGTTCTGCTCACCTTATCAGGACCCATCGTATTGTATATGCTTCCGTTTCCAAAAGCGAAGCGAAAATATTTTTATCATTTCATTCTTTCAAAGTTTGCAGGCTCCCTGGTATATATCATGGCCAATGTAAAGAAGAAAATTATAAATACATCAGCTGAAACTTTTGATAAGCCTGCGGTGATCATTGCAAATCATCAGTCGTTTGTTGATATACTGGTTATGGTAATGCTGCATCCGCGGATCATCATGCTCACCAATGAATGGGTGTGGAATTCGCCGGTTATGGGTGCAGTTGTTCGAATGGCTCAGTACTACCCGGTTGCTTCCGGAATCGAAGGCAGTGTAGAAAAGCTTAGAATACTTGCAGCAGAAGGATATTCAATTGTCATCTTTCCTGAAGGCACACGTTATAATGACGGCAGGATTCACCGCTTTCATAAAGGCGCATTTCTTCTTGCGAAAGAATTGAAGATGGATCTCGTACCGGTGCTCCTGCACGGGATTGGCGACAGTATGCCGAAAGGTGATTTTATGCTCAGGGATGCAAGGATCACTGTAAAAATTTTGCAGCGCATTTCATCCGATGACCTCAGTGCACAAAGCTACCAGGAAGCAACAAAGCATGTACAGCAGTTAATGCGTGATGAATTTGAGCAATTGAAAAAGCTTGCTGAAATTCCTGATTATTTTTTTAACAGGCTGAAGAGCAATTATCTCTACAAGGGTCCTGTTATTGAATGGTATATGCGCATCAAAGTGCGTCTTGAAAATAATTATTTGCTTTTCCTCAAAAATCTTCCGGAAAAAGGGAAGGTGCTTGATATCGGTTGCGGCTATGGGTTCTTATGTTATATGCTGAATTACCGGTCACCTGATTTAAAGATAACGGGTATCGATTACGATGAGGAAAAAATTGAGATAGCACAGAATAACTGGTCACATACTGAAAATTTAAGTTTTCATTATGCGGATGCGATGAACTTTGAGTTGCAAGAGTATGATGCTATCATACTCAGCGATGTATTGCATTATCTGCAGCAGACTCAGCAGGAATTACTTATTGACAATTGTATCCGGCATCTTAATCCCGGTGGTGTGCTCCTGATCCGAGACGGCATGCGTGATTTTCAGAAAGAGCATAAGGCAACCAGATTAACTGAACTGTTCTCGACCCGGTTGCTTTCGTTTAATAAAACGACAGCAGAACTTATTTTTCCGACAATTGAACAGATCACAAATAAAGCAACTGAATGGAAACTGCAGCTTGATATGATTGATGGCGGCAGGTACACTTCAAACACTACCTTCGCGCTCAGGAAGAGGATGTAATTCAATGGAGAAGTCTGATGTAGTTATTGCAGGCAGTGGCCTTGGCGGTCTCGTATGTGCAGCAATCCTCAGTAAGGAAGGATATAATGTCACAGTGCTCGAAAAAAACAAACAGATCGGGGGAAGCCTTCAGACCTATGTGCGCCACAGAACAATTTTTGACTCAGGAGTTCATTACGTCGGTGGCCTGGAAAAAGGTCAGAACCTGTACATGATTTTTAAATACCTCGGCATTATTGATGATATTAAAATTAAAAAGCTGGATGAGATTTTTGACCGTATTATCCTCAATAATGACACTCATGAATACGGCTATGCACAGGGTTATGAACGGTTCATTCAGGTATTGCTGAAAGATTTTCCGCATGAGGAGGCAGCAATCCGTAAATACTGCGACACGATCCACGATATCTGTTCCAAATTTCCATTGTACAACCTCCGGGTGGGTACATATGATATGGAGAAGTATTCGTTTCTTGAAATTAACACGCGGGACTTTATAGCATCCATTACATCAGACAAAAAATTGCAAAGTGTGCTTGGTGGCAATAATGCTTTATATGCAGGCGAGGGAAATAAGAGTCCGCTATACGTGCATGCATTGGTGCTGAACAGTTACATTGAAAGCTCTTACCGGTTTGTTGATGGTGGTTCTCAGATCGGTAAGTTGTTGTCAAAGATCATTCGCAAAAATGGGGGCCGGATCATTAACCGTTCTGAAGTAATTAAATTTCACGAGGAAGAAAAGGAGATCAGGTATGTGCGAACGGCTGATGGAAATGAATATGCCGGAACGCATTTTATTTCAAACATACACCCGGCACGGACACTTGAAATGGTGGATTCGGAAGTGATCAGGCCAGCCTATCGGAACCGCATCAGTAAGCTGGAAAATTCGGTATCTGCATTTATACTTAATGTCGTACTTAAGCCGGAAACCTTTCCGTACCTCAACTGTAATTACTATCGTTTTGCGCATGATGATGTGTGGAATACCTGGGATTACAAAGAGGAAGAATGGCCATTGTCTTATTCTTTGTTCATGGGTGTTTCAAAAAATACAGATAAATATGCTGACGGTTTAACCATCATGGCGTATATGCATTACCGTGATGTTGCAAAATGGGAGGGTAGCTTCAATACGGTACTTACTGAAAACGAACGGGGTGCAGAGTACGATGAATTCAAACGCAGTCACGCAGAGCGCTTGCTCGACCTCGTGGAAAGGGATTATCCAGGACTGCGAAGTAAAATTCATTCATATACTTCCGCGACTCCTCTCACGTTAAGGGATTACCTCGGCACCAGCGACGGAACATTATACGGTATTGCAAAAGATTACCGTGATCCCCTGAAATCTTTTCTTTCACCCAGGACAAGGATTAAAAATCTTTTGCTGACTGGTCAGAATCTTAACCTGCACGGAGTGCTCGGCGTAACGGTAAGTGCATTGGTGACATGTGCAGAATTTATGGGCATTGAAAATCTGGTGAACAAAATCAGGGAAGCACAATAAGATGAAAAAGTTTCTGCGGTACTTTCTGATCATTACTACGACGTTGGTGCTCCTTGTACTGGTGTGGCTCTATGTAGTTACTAAGATGCCTGAACCATCTGTAGCTGACCGCTCAGTTTTAAAATTACAGCGTGTTCAATCAGGTCAGCATTATTACAGCATCGGCGATAACTGGATTCGCAGAAATAAATACGGTATATGGGAAATGTACCTGCACGGCAAACCGTTCGAGCGTGGTGTTATTCATGGCAAGCTTGCGAAAGAGTTGGTGGTAGAACAGGAAATGGCGATGGACCAGATGCTGAATACCCTCATTCCGAATTCAGTTTACAAAAATTTCCTTCGCATACTTGTCGGCATCTTCAACCGTAACCTTGAGCATTATGTTCCTGAAGAATACCGCGAAGAGATCTATGGTGTCTCGTTTTCTGCTTCGGAAAAGTTTAAAAATATTGCACCGGCATATCAGCGGTTAATGAATTACCATGCTGCACATGATATAGGTCACGCAGTGCAGAACATGAATCTTGTGGGTTGTTCCGCATTCGCGGGATGGGATAATGCCTCAGCGGATGGAAAACTTATCATCGGAAGGAATTTTGACTTTTATGCAGGTGATCGTTTTGCAAAGGAAAAGATACTGATGTTCAGCAGGCCGGATAAAGGGTATCCGTATGCATCAGTAACATGGGGAGGATTTATCGGCGTTGTTTCCGGTATGAATACCCAGGGCCTAACCGTTACACTCAATGCTGCAAAGTCAGAGATACCCACTTCATCAGCAACACCTGTATCAATCCTCGCGAGAGAAATTTTGCAGTATGCAAAGAATATCGATGAAGCCATTGCCATTGCACGCACACGTCGTTCATTTGTTGCGGAATCATTCCTTATCGGATCAGCAATAGATAACAGGGCCATTGTAATTGAAAAAACTCCTGATTCGCTTGGCATCTATTCTTCAGATGGAAATACGCTTGTCTGCACCAATCATTATCAGAGTCCGGAACTGGTGAATACACCGGTGAACATTGAGCAGCTTCAGACAAGTGCATCACCCTACCGTGAATTGCGCATTAAAGAATTGTTATATGATCATCCTGTACTGGATGCAAACATTGCCGCACAGATCCTCCGTGATAAAAAAGGTCTGCATGGAAAGCCGATTGGTTACGGCAATGAAAAATGTGTCAACCAGCTGATAAGCCATCATTCAGTGATCTTTGAACCTTCAGAGAAGCGAATGTGGCTTTCAACAAATCCGTGGCAACTGGGTGAATATATCTGTTATGATCTCGATAGCGTATTTGCATACGGGAATGCGGATGACCATGAGATTATTAACGACAGTCTGACCATTCCTGCAGATACTTTTATGACAACGAAGGCTTACCATGATTTCCTTCAGTACAGGCTGCTTACGTCGGAATTGAAGCACGGGATGAAGGTTGATGTGAACCACATGGCAGCCCTCAATCCTGAATATTTCGAAGGATGGAAGCTGGCCGGTGATTATTACTTCAGGAAGAATAATTTTGATCTTGCAAATCAATGCTACATTAAAGCACTGAACCGCGAAATTTCCAGCACTTACGAACGCAATTACATAATTGCGCAAATGAAGAAATGCGACAGCAAGAAAAAAGAAAGCTTATGATCTACGGCATCGGAACGGATATCACTGAGGTAGAACGAATCAAAAACCGGCTATTAAAGAATCCTGACCTCAAACTGAAAATATTTTCCTCCGAAGAAATAGCTTATTGCGAAAAACAGGTTTTTCCTGAACAGCATTATGCCGGAAAGTTTGCGGCTAAAGAATCTTTTCTGAAAGCGATCGGTACAGGGCTTCGTCTGACTTTCGACATAAATCAGGTTGAAATTTTAAATGAAGACAATGGAAGGCCGGTGATCCGGTTAAGTGAATCGTTGAAAGAACGGACTGCTGATATGAATTTTACCAAAGTTCATCTCAGCATTTCACACAGCAAGTCAGCAGCCATTGCATCAGTTGTAATTGAGGCAGATGAAAATTGAACAGGATATTTCTTTCCATGATCCTGAAAGCATCCGCGTCGTCCAGGATAGACTATTTGTCTCACATTTAAGATACCTGCAGCAGCATTCGCCTTTTTATAAAAGATTATTCAGTGAACATAATCTTGCCATTGAAAGAATGCATTCAGTGGATGATCTTGCATTGTTCCCCGTTGTAAGCAAAGATGATTTTCAGCGTGCGAATTTTGATTTTTTGTGCTGTGACCGATCTTCTGTCGTTGAATACTGTGCTACATCCGGTACATCGGGCGAGCCTGTAACTGTTGCATTGAACAGCAGCGATCTTGATCGCCTTGCGTTGAATGAATTTCTTTCTATGCAGATTGCAGGTGTTAAACCGGGTGATGTTGTTCAGTTCATGCTCACGTTAGACCGTCAGTTTATGGCGGGACTGGCCTATCACCAGGGTCTCGTAAAACTCGGAGCTTCTGTCATCAGGACAGGTCCTGGAAATCCTGCGATGCAATTCAAGACCATTGCTAACTTAAAGCCCAGTGTAATCATTGCAGTTCCGTCATTCATTGTAAAGCTCATTGATTATGCAAAGGAACATGGCATTGAACTTCCCGCAACTTCAGTGCGTAAGGCGATCTGTATAGGGGAAAATATCCGGGATGAAAATCTGGAGTTTAATGCATTGGGCAAAAGGATATTACAGGACTGGAATATTGAACTGTTTTCAACGTATGCATCCACCGAAATGCAAACGGCTTTTACTGAATGTGAATTTCATTGTGGAGGGCATCAGCAGCCTGCCATGATTATCTGCGAAGTGCTTGATGATTCAAACAATCCTGTTAAAAACGGTGAAGCAGGTGAATTGACAGTGACACCGTTGGGAATAACGGCGATGCCTTTACTACGGTATAAAACAGGAGACGTCTGCAGGATGTTTAGTGAGCCCTGCAAATGTGGCAGAAATTCATCCCGTATCAGCCCGGTTATAGGCAGAAAGCAGCAGATGATCAAGTATAACGGAACAACGTACTATCCGCCTGCATTGTTTAATGTGCTGAATTCAATTCCGGGTATCAATGATTACCTGGTTGAAGTAACTACAGGATCGTTGCAGACCGATGACATCCTTGTTTATCTTGATGCAGATGCAGCAACACTGAATTCTGTAAAAGAAAAATTTCAGTCGCAGTTAAGAGTTGTTCCAACGATTAAAATTGTGCCGCTGGACGAGATCATGAAAATGCAGCTGCATAATGGTTCAAGAAAACCTGTAAAATTCATTGATCACAGGAAGTAATACCGCTGCTTTTTGAATTAATATTGCAGCATGAATTATCTTGATTTTATCATTGCGGTTCCGCTGATCTGGGGATTGTATAAAGGATATAAGCGCGGATTTATTTTTGAGATCTGCATGCTGATCGGGATGATCCTTGGATTTTATATTGCTTTCAAGTTTTCCAGCCTCATGGAAGGTTTTGTTTCAAAGTACATTCACAGTGCGGCATCCATGCTTCCGTATATTTCTTTTTTCCTTGTATTCATTGCGGTGATCATTATCATGATCCTGCTTGCTAAATTTCTGGAAGGCATCCTGAAGATATCATCGCTCACTCCCTTAAACCAGATTGCAGGCGCGTTATTCGGCCTTTTAAAATTCGGACTGGCCATGAGCGTTGTGCTTTCATTGCTGCGACCTGTTGATGCGAGGATTGGTTTGATCAATGCAAAAACAAAATCCGGATCGTTGCTCTACGGACCGGTTATGAAAGTTTCGCAGTATTTATTTCCGGCATTACAGGATGTGAGGAGGGAATTTGATAAACGGATCTGATTTGTGGATCCGGTTCCCGGATAGTTATATATTTCGAAACTAATTTGTGGTTAAGGCAGCAGGGCAGCGGAAAACCAAATAATAACTATTGCACAACAACAAAATTGTTTCAGGAAGAAGTGCATTTCTTAACACCCGTCTCTTCAGCCGGGCAGGCATAGAAACAAAGTAAAGCATAGAATCATAGTGCTATGTTTCTATGTACATTTTTTGAAAAAATTGAATCTCTTCAAACTGCAGTATCTACATGCGCAAGCGACGGATTTCAATTACACATTATCACATTAGCACATTAACTGCATTAGCACATTAGCACATTAACTGCATTAGCACATTAACGGCATTAGCACATTAACTTTGTGACTCCATCACCATCTTCACTCCAGGCAATTCCTTTCCTTCAATATACTCCAGCAGTGCACCGCCTCCTGTAGACACATAACTCACCTGGTCGCCCAGGTTGAACTGGTTGATCGCTGCTGCAGAATCCCCGCCGCCTATTAAAGAAAACGCGCCTTTCTTTGTTGCTTCAACAATCGCATCTGCAACCGCTTTAGTGCCTTTTTCAAACTTCGGCATTTCAAAAACGCCCATCGGACCATTCCACAGGATCGTCTTACTTTCCGAGATCACTTTCGAAAAAATTTTTACAGACTCCGGACCGATATCGAGTCCCATCCAGCCGCTTTCAATATTTCGTATATCCGTAGTCGTTATATTGGCATCCTTGTGAAACTTATCACCGTTTACACTGTCAACCGGCAAATGGATCTGCACGCCTTTGCTTTTCGCTTTATTGAGCAGATCAAGTGCAAGATCAAGCTTGTCCTCTTCGCAAAGCGAGGAACCGATGCTGCCACCAAGCGCTTTGATAAAGGTGTATGCCATTCCTCCGCCTATCAGCAGGTGGTCAACTTTTTCCATCAGCTTTTCAATAATCAGGATCTTGTCTGACACCTTGGCTCCACCCATGATCGCAGTAAACGGGCGCTGTGGATTATTCAGCACTTTCTCTGCATTCATCAGCTCGCCGGCCATTACATATCCAAAATAACTTTTGCCTTTAAAATATTTTGCAATCACCGCAGTGCTGGCGTGTGCGCGATGCGCAGTGCCAAACGCATCATTAACATATACGTCACCGTGAGCTGCAAGCTTTTGTGCAAAATCAGCATCACCTTTTTCTTCCTGTTTATAAAAGCGTAGATTTTCAAGTAAAAGAATCTCTCCCGGTTTTAATTCTTTTGAAGCCATCTGCGCATCCTCACCAATACAATCTGCTGCAAACTTTACAGGCCGGTTCAGTAAATAGCTTACTGCTTTTAAAACATGACGCAATGAATATTTATCCGCAGGACCTTCTTTTGGTCTGCCGAGATGCGACATAAGTATTACACTGCCGCCATCATCAAGGATTTTATTGATCGTAGGTACAGCAGCTTTGATCCTTGCCGGATCTGTTACCTCATAGGAAGCATTCAACGGGACATTGAAATCAACACGGATTAATGCTCGTTCACCGGAAAAATTATGCTGATCAATCGTTTTAATATTCATGGCTGTCTTTTGGAGCTGGCAAATTTAATTTTTTGAACATCAGCCCCGCAGAATGACACAGAGTTACTGTCAGACGCATCATTGCGTTAATTTTGCAACATGCGTTTCTCAGACGTTACAGGGCAGGAGCAGGCTAAGGAAAAGCTCATATATATGTGCCGCGAAAAGCGTGTAAGTCATGCATTGCTTTTCTTCGGACCTGCAGGATCAGGAGGATTACTGCTTGCCAGGGCCTTTGCGCAATATTTAACCTGCGAAAATCCGGGTGCTGCTGACAGCTGCGGAAAATGCTCTGCGTGTCTTAAGAATGAAAAGCTCGCTCATCCTGATGTGCATTACGTTTATCCGGTGGTGACACATAAATCTTTCAAAAAACCAGTAAGCACAGATTTTATCCCGCAGTGGAGAAACTTATTACAGGACAATCCTTATCTGAATATCAATGAATGGATCGCTGAAATAGCGGATACCGAAAATAAACAGGGATTTATTCCGGTTGATGAAAGCAATGAGATCATTCATAAAGTAAACCTTAAAGCATTTGAAGCTCCTTATAAGGTTTTTATTCTGTGGATGCCCGAGTTGATGCGTATCGATACGGCAACCAAACTGCTCAAAACGCTGGAGGAACCTGCTGACAACACGGTGTTTATTCTGGTCACGGAAAACCGCGATGTGCTGATGCCGACCATAATTTCCCGTACGCAGCTGGTGAAGCTTAAACGACTAACTGCTGACGAATTAACTGAACGCCTCATCAGTGCCCTGAATATTCCACGCGGTGAGGCCATGGAAACAGCACGATTAAGTGACGGGGACTTCAATACTGCACTTGAACTCAGCAGCGAACGGAACGGGGAAGGAGGACACGCCACAGATTTCCTTAACTGGATGCGTCTGTGCTTTAATCCCTTAAAGACAATGGATAAGCTTCAGGAGTGGGTCGAAGGAATGGCTGCAGAAGGACGTGAAAAGCAGAAGCAGTTCCTTTTTGCCTGCCTGCAGGTGCTGAGGGAATGCATGATCGCTAATGTAGCGGATGCCAGCCTTAGCCGCATGGATAATGCTCAGCAGCAGTCACTTCAGCGATTTTTACCTTATGTCGGAGAGCACAACGCAACTGAATTTGCGGCTATTCTTAATGAGGGTTATTTCCACATAGAACGTAACGCCCAACCTAAGATCTTATTCTTAGATTTGTCTTTGAAGATCAGCAGTATTCTTCAGATGAAGTAGCGCTACTTCAGTAGATGATCTGAACACAGCGCTTAAAAATTGGTTAGTTGAACATTAAACGAAGTATTGTTTATGGGATGTAGTTCATGTTCAACCTCCACGAATGCCACCCCCGCAGGTTGCAAGAGTAACGGTACCTGCGGAACCAGCGGATGTAACAAGCTCAATGTATATAACTGGCTTGCTGATATGACACTTCCGGAAGGTCAGAAACCTTTCGATATAGTTGAAGTGAGATTCAAAGGCAGCAGGAAGGAATTTTTTAGGAATGTAAACGGGCTTGATCTTAAGGTTGGTGAACTCGTTGCGGTTGAAGGAAATCCAGGTCATGACATCGGAGAGGTGAGCATGACCGGCGAGCTGGTAAGATTCCAGTTGCGAAAGAAAAATGTAAAAGATGATGCGGCTGATATCAAGCTGCTTTACCGTCATGCACGACAGGCGGATATCGATAAGTGGAAAGAAATGAAATCGCTGGAGCATACCACGATGCATCGTTCGCGGACCATTGCAATGGGACTTGGTTTGCGCATGAAGCTCAGTGATGTGGAATATCAGGGTGATGGAAAAAAAGCAACATTCTTTTATACCGCTGATGACCGCGTTGATTTTCGTGAGCTGATAAAAAAGCTTGCGGAAGAATTTAAAGTGCGTGTCGAAATGCGTCAGATCGGTATGCGACAGGAAGCTTCGCGTCTTGGCGGAATTGGTTCCTGCGGTCGTGAATTATGCTGTTCGACCTGGCTTACCGATTTTAAAGTTGTATCAACTTCAGCTGCACGTTACCAGAATTTATCATTGAATCCGCTTAAGCTTGCAGGTCAGTGCGGTAAATTAAAATGCTGTCTGAATTACGAGCTGGATACATATCTCGATGCTATACGTGATATTCCGGAATCAAATGTAAAGCTGCTGACAGGAAAAGGAACATTGCTTCACCGGAAGACTGATATCTTCAAACGTATCATGTGGTATACCTTGATCCCGGAACCGAAAGAAGGTGAAGAGCGTTCATTTGTAGCAGAATCATGGGTGCCGATGAGCGTTGACCGTGTGAAGGAAATAGTTGCCATGAACAAGCTGAATCAGAAGCCGGATGAGTTGCTGGTGCTTGAAATGGAAGAGGAGGAGGAAGATCTTGATTACAAAGATGTGGTTGGTCAGGATAGTCTGACACGCATGGATCGCAAGAAAAAGAAAAAGAAGAAGAAGAAAAAAGACGGTACGCAATCCAATGTCGCGGAAGCTAACGTTCAGGCACAGCCGAACCAGCCTGCAAAGCAGCCACAGGAACGTCGTCCGGATAGTAACCGCCAGCAAAACAAACCGCAGCAGCAACGGCAGGATCAGAAGAAAGAGCAGCGTCCTCAACAGCAGCAGGCTAAGCCACAACAACCGCAGCGGAACGAGCAGCAACGTCAGCAAAACAAACCACATCAACAACAGCAAAAGCAGGATGGAAACCGTCCTCCGCGGCAGCAGGGTAATGATCAGCGACGGGAGACTAACCGTACGGATAGCCGCGAACAGAAAGCACCGCGTGAACAACAGAATCAACAGCAGCTTTCACAGCAGCAACAAGGGAATCCAAACAGACCTCCGCGTCAGCAACCACCTTCTGAACCATCAAATCCTGCATAAGTGAAGTCAATTCCAAAGCTGATCTTTTCGGTCTTCTTCATAACAGTTTTTTCAGCGTGTGACCAGAACCGGATTTTTGAAGAGAACACTGAAATTGAAAAAGGAATGTGGGATGCTGAAAAGCCTTTGGTTTTCCAGACTGTGATTACTGATACAATCAACCCTGTTAACGTTTACCTGAATATCCGTAACGCCGGTGCCTATCCGTTCAGTAATATTTTTCTTTTTCTGAATACGCGTTTTCCGCAGGGACAAATAGATCGTGATACGGTTGAGATCATGCTTGCTACACCGGAAGGTAAATGGCTGGGGAACGGATTGGGTGACATCTGGGATAACCAGGTCTTGTTTAAAAGCAATGTCCGCTTTCCTCAGAAAGGTGAATACCGTTTTGAACTGACGCAGGCGATGCGCATGAATCCCTTACCGGGTATTATGGATGCAGGGCTCAGGATTGAAAAAGCAACCATCGTAAAAAATTAGGTTTTTTCAATTTACAATGGCAGGCTTTTTTAAATATTCCTGAGTATGAAAAAAGCACGCAGTACCGATAATAAGCAAAGCAAGCAGGGACAATCGCACAAGCCGCGTCCGGAGATCCGTGATAACCTCGACAGCCGTAAGGAAAAAGAGGCGAATTATAATGGAGACAAAAGCAAAAAGAATAACCGCGATAGCAGGAAGTAAACGGAGTTGCAGCAACAGCGGCAATATGATAAAAGCAGCGTGATTGTGTATGGCAACTTTTATAAACGGGTGCTTTTAATGCATTTAATTTACCTTTGAACATGCTATTGAAACAAACTATACTTTTTGCCTTTATTATTTTATTCAGTACTGACGCCTACACGCAAACGACAACTGAAAATAAAACAGAAGCAGTAAGCATTTATCATCCTGAGGCTGATGCAAAAGCTGAAGTTGCTGCGGCAGTGAAAGAAGCCAAATCATCCGGCAAGCATGTGCTGATCATGGTAGGGGGTAACTGGTGCAGGTGGTGCAGGATGTTTGAAAAGTTCCGGCTTGCAGATGCGGCTGTTGACTCTGCACTGAAAGCTGGTTTCGTGTTCCAGCATGTAAATTTCAGCAAGGAAAATAAGAATGAAGCTTTGATGGAGCAGCTTGAATTTCCGCAGCGGTTTGGTTTTCCTGTTTTCGTTGTGCTTGACGCAAATGGTAAGCGCATTCACACGCAGCATTCTGGTTATCTTGAAGATGGTGAAGGTTACAGCTCCAAAAAGGTTGTTGAGTTTTTAAGTCAGTGGAGTCCTTCTTCACTTGAACCAACCCAATACAAATAATCACTCTTTACAGCGCTTCGCTATTTTTACCGCATGGAGGGCTTGAGTTTTTGGATCTGGTTCAACGTTTTCATTTTTGCTTTGCTTGCACTTGATCTCGGTGTAATAAACCGCAAGCAGCATAACATTACATTTAAAGAATCTTTATTGTGGGTCGGATTCTGGACGCTGCTTGCACTGATCTTTAATGTTGTAATTTATTTCCACAGCGGTCCGGAACCTGCGCTTGAATTTCTTACTGCATATGTGATCGAATGGTCGTTAAGCGTCGACAATTTGTTTGTATTCATTGTCATCTTCGGATATTTTAAAGTTCCCACTCAATATCAGTATCGTGTGCTTTTCTGGGGAATCATCGGCGCGCTGGTCTTACGTGGAGGATTTATTCTTGCCGGTGTTGCTTTATTCCGCCGTTTCGAATGGATGACATTTATATTCGGCGCTATATTGCTTTTTACCGGGATACGGATGATCGTTTCCAAAGAATCAAATCCATCGCTTGAAAAAAATCTTCTCGTCAGGATCACGAAAAAATTCTTTCGTGTTTCAGATGAATATGACGGTAAAAAATTTTTCACGCGGAAAAATGGTGAGCTGTACATGACCCCGTTGTTCCTGGTGCTGCTCGTCATTGATGTTACAGATCTTGTATTTGCGGTTGATTCTATTCCCGCAGTTCTGGCAATCAGCAAGGATGCATTTATCGTTTATACAAGCAACATCTTTGCAATACTGGGATTGCGTTCACTTTATTTTGCCCTGGCAGGAATGATGGAGCTCTTTCGTTTCCTTAAATACGGATTGGCGATTATACTCACATTTGTCGGTATTAAAATGCTTGGTTCACATTACATGGTTATTCCTACAACTGATGCACTTATTTTTGTGGTCACCGTGCTTGCCATCAGCATACTGTTGTCGGTTTTTACAAGAACATCTGCTTCGTAATGGGTAGTACACGTTTATTGCTGGAGTTCATATATTATTACATCACGGCGCAAAACAGGCATGACCTGCATTCACCATTTGTATTTCAGCTGAATGAAAATGTTTTTAAATCGGATAAAAAAGAGGCATTGTTTTATCCTTTTGAACAGTTACGACAGCAGTATCTGCAGGATTCCGGCACTGTAACAATTGATGATTTCGGTGCCGGTGCAGCCGGGTTACTTCATCAGCACAGAAAGATCAGCGACATCTGCAGAAACTCTGCAAAGCAGCCACGTTACGCACGGATGCTGCACAGACTCGTAAAGCACCTGCAACCGGAGTTTATGATTGAAATGGGCACATCGCTTGGCATAAGTGCATTGTACCAGGCCTCAGGAAATCCATCCGGTAAACTCATTACACTTGAAGGTTCACCTGAAATCGCCGCTGTTGCCAGGAACTCATTTAAAAATTTTCCGCAGTTAGCTATAGAATTGTGCGAAGGGAAATTTGCTGAATCATTACCCGATGCATTGCAATCCTTACCGCGTGTCGACTATGTTTTTGTAGACGGTGATCACAGGTATGAACCTACTCTGAATTACTTCCGGCAATGTGTGCCATTCATGCATGATGATTCAGTCATGGTATTTGATGATATACGCTGGTCGGATGAAATGAAAGATGCGTGGCAGGCCGTTAAATCACATCCTGCTGTAAGGATCAGCATTGATGTGTTCATGATGGGCATGGTATTCTTCAACCCCGGCTTCAGCAGACAGGATTTCGTGATCCGCTACTGAGAGGAATTTTCAGTTCCGCCCACTTATTTGATTCCTCACTAAATTTGACGCATAGCAACAGCAATGAAACCGGTAATCAAGGTGATCAATGTTTCGAAGATCTACAAGGTAGGTGCAGAAACAATTCATGCATTACGTTCGATCAGCCTTGAGATTTTTTCAAATGAATACGTTGCACTGATGGGTTCTTCAGGTTCAGGAAAATCGACTTTGATGAATGTGCTGGGTTGCCTGGATACACCGAGCGGAGGACAGTATTTTCTGAATGATACGGATGTAGCCGGGATGAAAGACAATGACCTTGCGGATATACGTAACCGTCAGATCGGATTTGTATTTCAGACATTCAATCTTCTTCCGCGCAGCACTGCACTTGAAAATGTTGCATTGCCGTTAGTATATGCAGGCGTGAGCAAAGCTGACCGTGAGCAACGTGCATTGAAAGCATTGCAGGATGTCGGACTTGGTGATCGTGTTACGCATCGCCCGAATGAATTATCGGGAGGACAACGTCAGCGTGTTGCCATTGCAAGAGCACTGGTTACCAAACCTGCAATCATTCTAGCAGATGAACCAACCGGTAATCTCGATTCAAAAACATCGGAAGAGATCATGGTGTTGTTTAAAGAGATTCACCGCAACGGGAACACTGTCATTCTTGTTACACACGAAGAAGACATTGCAAAACATGCACATCGTATCGTACGGTTGAAAGATGGTATGGTTGAATCCGATGGTGCAAACCTTGATATTTCCACTACGCATGAAACGCAGCCTGTATGAAAGTTTACACGAAGACCGGCGACAAAGGACAAACATCATTGATTGGCGGTACGCGTGTTCCGAAGTATCACGTGCGCATTGAAGCTTACGGTACGATCGATGAACTCAATTCATGGATCGGTTTATTGCGTGATCAGGAAATTGATGATCATTCACTGCGTATACTGATGGATATCCAGGACCGGTTATTCACGATCGGTTCATTGCTTGCAACGGATCCTGAAAAAAGCAGGATGAAGCTGCCCGCTCTTGCAGAAGATGATATTACAGTTCTTGAAAAAGAGATCGACAAGATGGAAGAAGATCTTCCGGGTCTGCGTTCATTTTTATTGCCGGGTGGTCACACACTGGTTTCATTTACACACATTGCACGTTGTGTATGCCGCCGGGCAGAGCGTCTGGTAGTAGCGCTTTCTGAAGAGCAGGAGATCGAACCGCTGATCATAATATTCCTTAATCGTTTGTCGGATTACCTCTTTGTGCTGTCCCGTCATTTCGCGCAGTTAAAGAGAGTGCCGGAAAGTCCGTGGAATCCCCGGATGTAAGCTATTTTTTGAGAGTTATCAGCCTCGAAATCTATTGGTTGAAAAGTCTTTATAATCAGAATTTTATTTTATTACTTTTGCAGCCCTCCGAAAAGGGGGATTCTGAAACATCGGTGATTATAAACCGTTGAAAAGCAAATTATTAAATTAGTTACTATGTACTGGACCCTTGAACTTGCCTCACACCTGGAAGACGCCCCCTGGCCGGCCACCAAGGATGAATTGATCGATTATGCGATCCGTTCGGGTGCCCCGATGGAGGTTATCGAAAATCTCCAGGAGCTCGAGGATGAGGGGGAACCGTATGAAACCATTGAGGAGATCTGGCCGGATTACCCTACCAAGGATGACTTCTTTTTCAACGAAGACGAATATTAATTTGAGAATTTGGGAATTTGAGAATTTGAGAATGAAATTCTGATTCCTCACTGCGTTCGGCATTCAAAGAGGGAAACAAATAATGCTTCCTCATTTAGCATTTAAGAAGGAAAGAAATATTACTTCCTCACTTCGTTCGGAATTTTTAACAGGGAAACAATTAATGTATTTTGAACATGAGTGAATGTTTCTCATTGCTGTGAAGAGATAGCTTTAGTGAAAAGTAAATCGTTTCAACAGTAAATTAATTCTTAAGCTGCGAAAGAAAAGCTGAATAGTGATTACCTGTAATTCCTGAAGGTATTAAGAATTGTATTAGCGAGTAGCGGAAGTGTAATTCAACCGCATTAATTCGGACCGCGACGAGAATGAAAAAATATAAGCTGTTCTGTTAGTGCGTCCGACAATTAGAGATTAATCTGACACTACAATTCAATCAATCAATTCCGAGCGTAGCGAGGAATAAATCAGCTTTGTATTCTCAAATTCTCAAATTCCCAAATTAATTCCCGACTTCACTCATAAACTTGATCCGCATCAACCGGATATCTTCATCCGTGTAATCGTTCTCACCAAGTTCTTTGATCGCATCTTCAACTGAATCCGATTCTGCAGTGTGGAAGTAATCAAAAACTTCTTCCTGCCGGTCTTCATCGATCACTTCATTGATGTAATAGCCAATGTCGATTCTTGTTCCTGACATTACAATGCTTTCAAGCTCGCTGATCAGCTCTTTCATGCTGATGCCTTTCGCTTCTGACATGTCAGACAATGAAATTTTGCGATCGATATTCTGGATCAGGTAAACTTTTAATCCGCTCTTATTGACAACACTCTTTACAATAAGATCCATCGGGCGTTCAATCTCATTCTCTTCAACATATTGTTTGATGAGGTCAATAAACGGCTTACCGTATTTGGATGCTTTTCCTGCTCCGACACCTGTGATATTTTTCAATTCATCGAGCGTGATCGGATAGTTGGTTGCCATCTCTTCGAGTGATGGATCCTGGAAGATCACAAACGGCGGAAGCTTCTTCTGCTTTGCAACATTCTTGCGCAGATCCTTAAGCATTGCAAACAACTCTTCGTCGGCTGCACTGCCGCCACCCGCTCCTGCAAAATCATCATCTTCATCCGACTCGGTGTTATCGAAATTCGCATCGAGTGCAATACGGAATGGAACCGGATTCTCTAAATACTCACGGCCTTTTGCACTGATTTTTAAAAGGCCATAATTATCAATGTCCTTGTCAAGGTAATCAGCAAGTAATGCCTGGCGTATGAGTGCAGTCCAGAAGCGTTCATCTTTGTCGGCTCCATCGGCAAATATTTCCAGCCTGTCGTGCTTATAGGTTTTAACCTGCTGATCTGTTTTACCGGTGATCACATTTACAACATGTTCAGCCTGGTGTTTTTCTTTCACTGCAAGAACAGTTTCGAGCAGCAATGAAAGTTCATCTTCAGCATCCACCATTGGTTTCGGATGCAGGCAGTTATCACAGCATCCGCAGTTATCCTGTTCGTATTTTTCACCGAAATAATTAAGAAGCACTCTTCTGCGGCAGATGGAGGTTTCAGCATAACCAACCGTTTCCAGTAACAGCTGCTTGCCGATCTCCTGTTCTGCAACAGGTTTGCCTTTCATGAACTTCTCTAACTTTTCAATGTCTTTATGGCTGTAAAAGCAGATGCATTTTCCTTCACGTCCGTCGCGTCCGCCACGGCCGGTTTCCTGGTAATAACCTTCAAGACTTTTTGGAATGTCGTGATGGATAACAAAACGAACATCCGGCTTATCGATACCCATGCCGAATGCAATCGTTGCAACGATCACATCCACTTCTTCCATGATGAACTGATCCTGGTGGCTTGCGCGCGTAGAAGCATCAAGTCCGGCATGATAAGGCAAAGCACGGATACCGTTCACCGTTAGTGTCTGTGCAACTTCTTCAACTTTCTTACGGCTCAGGCAATATACAATACCTGATTTACCGGGCATTGTTTTAATGAAACGGATGATCTCCTTCAGCACGTTGATCTTCGGACGGATCTCATAATATAAATTCGGACGATTGAAAGATGCTTTGAAAACCATTGCATCCATCATGCCCAGGTTTTTCTGAATATCCGCCTGCACCTTTTCGGTAGCGGTAGCCGTTAGTGCAATGATCGGAACATCACCGATCTGGTCGATGATAGGGCGCAGACGTCTGTATTCCGGGCGGAAATCATGTCCCCATTCGGAAATACAATGTGCTTCATCAATAGCAAAAAATGAAATGTTAACGTCCTGAAGAAATTTTACATTCTCTTCTTTGGTTAATGATTCAGGTGCAACATAAAGCAGCTTGGTTTTTTTATCAGTGATGTCTTTTCGTACACGCGCAATCTCCGACTTGGTAAGCGAAGAGTTCATAAAATGCGCAACACCATCATCAGTATTAAAACCGCGGATGGCATCCACCTGGTTTTTCATCAGCGCGATAAGCGGCGAAATAATGATGGCGGTTCCATCGCACATCATGGCAGGCAACTGATAACACATCGATTTGCCTCCGCCTGTCGGCATAATGACAAACGTATTCTTTCTGTCAAGCACGTTCCGGATGACAGCTTCCTGTTCACCCTTAAATGAATCGTACCCGAAATATTTTTGTAACGCTCCCGTGAGCGATCTCTCTTCCACTAACATGTACCGGGGAAATTAAAGGAGGACAAATTTACATTATTTTTGCCTCCGGAAAGCATCGATGCTGCATACTTTCTTACTATACTCTTCATACTGCAATGCTGTTAATTCTTATCTGAACAATGAAACGGTATTACGGTGAAGATAGTGTTTTGCCGCAATCATATCAAGCATTTCTTTATGTAATTATCACCGGCCTTTAATAAAAACGAAACTGGTATGAATGAGCATGAAATAATGGAATTAGCTAAACGCACGCTGGATATTGAAGCAGAAGCAATAAGCGGCATGAAAGCTAATCTGAGTGCTGATTTTACCAAAGCAGTACAATTTATTTTTCAATCAACCGGAAGGGTTGTGGTGAGCGGAGTAGGTAAAAGCGCAGTTATAGCCAGTAAAATTGTAGCAACATTTAATTCAACAGGTACACCGGCGTTGTTCATGCATGCAGCAGATGCAATTCATGGCGACCTGGGCATGATTCAGCGTGATGATGTCATCATTGTTATTTCAAACAGCGGCAATACTCCTGAGATCAAAGTACTTGCACCGCTTATCCGGAATGCAGGCAATAAGCTGATCGCATTTGTCGGCAACATGGGCTCTTACCTTGCTCAGCATGCCGATTTTGTACTGAATACGAGCGTGAGCAAGGAAGCCTGTCCGCACAATCTGGCCCCGACAAGCAGTACAACGGCCCAGATGATCATGGGAGATGCGCTTGCGGTCTGTCTCCTGGAGATGCGCGGCTTTACTCCGGAGGATTTTGCCCGCTACCATCCCGGCGGTGCGCTTGGTAAAAGGCTGTACCTCAAGGCTGGTGACCTCTCCGCCCTGAATGCACAGCCGAAAGTTTCCAAAGATGCCCCGGTAATGGATGTGATCCTCGAAATCTCCTCTAACCGTCTTGGTGCAACCGCTGTGCTTGATAAGGAACAGCTTGCAGGCATTATCACTGATGGCGATCTCCGGCGGATGATGCAGCAGCATCCCGATTTCAACTCCCTGAAAGCTGCTGATATCATGACAAAATCACCCAAAACCATCGGGAAAGAAGTATTGGCCATTGAGGCGCTCCAGCTCATGAAAACGCACAATATTATGCAGCTGGTGGTGCTTGATGATCAGCGCTATGCCGGCTTCCTGCATCTGCATGACCTGTTAAAAGAAGGAATTATCTAAATCTGTCCTCTTAAGTGCGACGCAAGGATCCCAACCACGAGATGACTTTTCTCGATCACCTCGAATCGCTTCGCTGGCACCTGGTCCGCTCTGCGGCCGTGATCTTCCTTCTGGCGATCATCGCATTCCTGAACAAGGAAATAATTTTTGACGGTATTATTCTCGCTCCGAAAAACAAAGACTTTCTGACCTATCGTGTACTGTGCTGGCTTTCAGAAAAGTACAGCCTGGATATGTGCTTTAACCAGATCAATTTCTCGGTGGTAAACCTCAATATCAGCGGCCAGTTCACCACCCACATGTGGGTTGCTATTGTGGCGGGGCTGGTGGTTGGTTTTCCCTATCTTGTATGGGAACTCTGGCGGTTTATCCGGCCGGCACTCAACGCCCGGGAGCTCAGTTTTTCTCGCGGTATCGTATTCTTTACCAGCATTCTCTTCCTCCTGGGACTTCTCTTCGGCTATTATGTGATCACCCCGTTATCAGTCAATTTCCTTGGTAATTACCAGATCAGTGCTGAAGTGAACAATGCAATCAGCCTTGATTCGTATATAAATACGGTGACCGTCCTTTCTCTGTCCACCGGACTTGTTTTTGAACTTCCGATGCTTGTTTATTTTCTGAGCAGACTGGGAGTGATCAACCCTGCATTTATGCGCAAATACCGGAAGCACTCGATGGTTGTCAACCTGATTGTTGCAGCATTTATAACGCCTTCTCCTGATATTACCAGCCAGATGCTGGTCGCGATTCCTTTGTTTTTACTTTATGAAATAAGCATTTATGTATCTGCTGTGGTGGAACGCGGTAAGGCCAGGAATGCAGTGGCTTAGGGGCATCAGTCCGCTTCTTCGTAGTTTCGTGGTCCGTTTTTAAAACAAAATATGTCAGCCGTCGAACAGTTTAATGAATACCGGAGCAGGATGAATGCAAAGATCCTCGACGCCGGCAATGTAAATATCAAACGGCTGTATGCACTGGATACCTCAACGTATCTTGCAGGTGAGCTGCCTGTAAAGACAAAAGAAATGCTGGGCCTTATTTCATCCATGGTGCTCAGGTGTGATGACTGCATCCGTTATCATCTTGGCAAATGCCATGAGGAAGGTGTAACAACAGCTGAATTGTTTGAAATTTTTGCCATCGCGAACCTCGTGGGAGGAACGATCGTTATACCGCATACACGAAGAGCTCTTGAATTCTGGGACGAACTGCTAACCATTAAATAACCTGTGAGCAAAAATTGCGGTGCTGTAAGCCCTGTTTTTAAAATGTATTCATTGCGCTGCATTTTTTTGCTGTGCATTCTTATGGTTTCTTTTTCCACTATGCATGCGCAGGAAACTGTGATCAGCGGAAAAGTCACTGACCAGCTCACGAATGAACCGATCCCTTTCGCAACATTGGTATTGAAGGGAACATCAGCGGGAACAAATACTGATCTTGACGGTAACTATCGTTTGCAAAGCATGAATCCATCCGATACGCTCATCTGCACGCTGATCGGTTATGATGTTGTGAAGATGCGTGTTAAAAAAGGACAGACGCAGACGATTAACATTGTGATGAAGGCAAGCAAAGTGCAATTGCAGGAAGTCGTTGTGAATGCCGGTGAAAATCCTGCAAATATTATTGTTCGGAATATCATAAAGCATAAAGATCAGAATGATCCTTCACGTCGGGAATCGTATCAATACGAAGTATATAACAAGCTCGAATTCGATCTTACAAACATTTCAGAAGATTTTAAAAAGAAGAAACTGCTGAAACCATTTGCATTCATCTGGGATAACATCGATAGTACAGAAACGAACAGCAAGCCATTCCTTCCGTTCTTTATTTCAGAAACATTATCTGATGTTTATTTCCGCAACAATCCCGACAGGAAACGGGAGATCATCAAAGCAAGTAAAGTATCAGGTTTGGAAAATACAACGGTCACTCAGTTTCTTGGTGACATGTATCAGCGGATTAACATTTATCAGAATTTCATTGATCTTTTCGGAAAAGGTTTTGTCAGCCCCATTTCAGATATAGGGTTAGTGTATTACCGTTATTACCTGCTCGATAGTGCATATCTCGGAGATCAGTGGTGTTACAAGCTGAAGTTCAAACCGCGCAGACCGCAGGAGCTGACTTTTGCAGGGGAATTCTGGGTAACAGATACAACGTGGGCAGTGAAGAAGATCAACATGCGGAGTGCATATGATGCAAATATCAACTGGGTGGAAGATCTTGCCATTGTTCAGGAGTATGAATACGTGGAGCAGAAAACATGGATGCTGAACAAGGATATGCTCGTTGTGGATTTTGCAGCGCGCGAGGATGGTCTGGGATTTATAGGCCGAAAGACAACAACGTATAAAGGATTTGTAATTGATCAACCGATACCCGATGATGTATTCAAAGGGACAGAGAATATTGTTGTAAAGGAAGATGCGCTGCAGCATGATAATTCCTACTGGCAGGAATCACGGCATGATAGCCTGTCATCAAGAGAGAAACAGATCTACCAGATGGTGGATACTATTAAAACATTGCCTGCATTTAAAACATACGTCGATATCATTACATTATTCTTTACCGGTTACAAGGATATCGGCAAGATTGAACTTGGCCCTTATTATACGGTATACAGTTTTAACTCTATTGAAGGAAACCGTTTCAGGATCGGTGGGCGCACAAGTGATGACCTGAGCACAAAAATTCTGCTTGAAGGGTATCTTGCATATGGCACAAAGGATCAGAAATTCAAATACTCAGGGACTGTGCGATATTTTGTCAGTCAGAAGCCGCGGCAATTCATTGGTTATACGTATAAAAACGATGTGCAGCAGCTGGGGCAGAGCGACAATGCCTTCCAGGATGATAACATCCTTTCATCGTTGTTCAGACGCAGTCCTGCTACAAAACTTAATTCCATCCGCACAAACAGGGTATGGTATGAGATCGAATATTTTCCGGGTTTAAGCAATAAGATCAGCTTTATTCACAACATGTTTGGTTCACTTGGTGATCTTGACAGTATTTATTTTGCAGATGACAGCAGAACGCAGATCAACAATTCGTTTACAACTTCAGAGATCAGCTTGTACACAAGATTCACTTACCGTGAAAAATTCGTTTCAGGAAAAGTGGACAGGATCAGTATCGGCAGCGCCTATCCGACAATCCAGGTTATTTATACGCAAGGGATCAAGGGTGTTCTCGGCAGCCAGTTCAACTATCAGAAGCTTACTTTAAAAGTGGATGATAACATCAAGCTTCCTCCGTTTGGTTATACATATTACATCGTTTCGACAGGCCGCACCTGGGGAAATGTTCCCTATCCATTGCTTGAACTGCATCCCGGGAATGAAACTTATTTTTATGATTATGCGGCATTCAATCTCATGAATTACTTTGAGTTTGTCAGCGATTATTATTTCAGCGCTTTTGCAACACATCACTTCGATGGGTTTTTCTTTGATAAGATTCCACTGTTCAGAAAGCTGAAATGGAGGGAAGTTGCGCAGGTGAAAACAGTTTACGGACAGCTTACACCAAAGAACAGGGAACTGCTGACCAATCCCGATGAGTTTCATACGCTGAATAAAAAGCCATACGTTGAGGCAGGTGTTGGCGTTGAGAATATTTTCAAGATCATCCGCATTGATTTTATCTGGCGTTTATCTTATCTGGAGAATCCTGATATTGCCAAATACGGCATCCGTGGAAGCTTCCAGCTTACTTTCTAATCCTCTTATCTTTGTGTGATGCTCGTACTGCGATCTGAAAACTTAGTCAAGCGTTACAAGAAACGTACGGTGGTCGATCACGTATCGATTCGTGTTACACAAGGTGAGATCGTTGGATTGCTGGGACCTAACGGTGCCGGCAAGACGACAACTTTTTATATGACGGTCGGGCTGATCAAGCCGAATGAAGGCCGCATTTTTTTACAGGATGAAGAGATCACAGATGAGCCGATGTACAAACGTGCTCAGCGTGGCATCGGCTACCTTGCACAGGAAGCATCTGTATTCCGCAAACTCACGGTGGAGGACAATATAAAGGCGGTACTTGAAATGACGAAGTACGATAAAAAGAAACAGCACGATAAACTCGAAAGCCTGCTGGATGAATTCGGATTGCAACGCATACGGCAGAGCCGTGGTGATCTTTTATCGGGAGGCGAACGACGAAGAACAGAAATTGCACGTGCACTCGCCGTCGAACCAAAATTTATTTTACTGGATGAACCATTTGCCGGAGTAGACCCGATTGCAGTGGAAGATATCCAGGGCATCGTACATAAATTGAAAGAAAAAAATATCGGGATCCTTATTACTGATCACAATGTGCATGAAACATTGACGATCACCGATCGTGCATACCTGCTTTTCGAAGGCAGAATTTTAAAAGAAGGTACCGCGCAGGAATTAGCCGATGATGAACAGGTGAAAAAAGTTTACCTGGGTCAGAATTTTGTTTTAAGATAAATTTTAAAGCAGCAATTAAAACAACAGGTGTTTTCTTCTCAGGCAGTGGGATTAATCCCACTGCTAAATAAAATCCCGATTTAATATTCAATGCACTGGAATATCCGAGGTACATTTGATATTCTAAAACAACAGGTGTTTTCTTCTCAGGCAGTGGGATTAATCCCACTGCTAAATAAAATCCCGATTTAATATTCAATGCACTGGAATATCCGAGGTACATTTGATATTCTAAAACAACAGGTGTTTTCTTCTCAGGCAGTGGGATTAATCCCACTGCTAAATAAAATCCCGATTTAATATTCAATGCACTGGAATATCCGAGGTACATTTGAAATTCTAAAATAAACAGGTGTTTTCTTCTCCTGCTGTTGGAATAATCCCACTGCTACTTAAAGCGCGGATAGAAAATACTGCGATTAAGTTGCCACAAATTAATGACGCTAAATAAATATTGAAGCAGCGGGCTAATCCCACTGTTATAAATTGGTCCGGAATGAATATGGAAAGCAGCGGGATCATCGGACTGTATGTAATTAAATAAGGTGAGGGTTTAAATCCTCACCTGTATGTTTATCCAGAAGTTATTTTATGAATTAAATTGTGCGTGTAGAAAAACAATACTTCCTACTTCCCCACTTCCTTCTGCCAACCGCCACCGCCTTGTACTCCGAAGCTCAATAGAGCGGACGAGTGCCTACTCTGCACTCAATCTTGGTGTCATCAGCATATTCCTGTATCCTGTAACCGCCGGAATAAAATTTTTGCATACGTAAATCGTTCCCATGCTTATTCCCATTACGATCACGCTGACAAGAAACTGGTAATAGAAAGAGCTGATGTCGGTATAATTTTTCGCTATGCCTTCAGCAACACCCAGCAACAGCATGTGTGTTCCGAGAATGATCCATGCATGCTGGCCGAAATAACGGATTGTTGTGGATTGATGTCCTGCCTTATAGCTGATGATCATAAATCCGCAGATCGCACAAAGTGCAGCAATCATGAATAAGGCGTAATTACCTGTAATGTTCTGCATGATGTCTGCATGCTGAATGCCCGACATTTGCATATTCATCTTTGTAATAAACCAGGTTGCACAGGCTGCGATCAGTAATGACGGAACTGTGATCATGCGCTTACGGTCGCTTATCATCGGGATCATATCGAACCTGCGCGCAAGTCGTCCGAGATGAAAGAAGATCATTACCGTACATGCAACATCCATTTTGAATGGTATGGTCATATTTAACTTCATGATCATCGTCCCACAGATTCCAAGTGTTAAACACATGAGTGTCTGCATCCAGATATTTTTAGTGCAGGATACAATCATGCTGTAGAGCATGCACACTGTAAATGATGCCATGAAAAGAGCAATGGCTGAATTGCCACCGTTAGCTTCATTTCCGGTTAACATGTTTGAGATAAGACCAAGATGATTACTTATCCCTGCATCGTTATGCATCATCATCGGAACCAGGTAGAAAAACCATGATAAAATAAAGAAGAACGCAAACGGGATCAGCAAGCGGTTCATCTTATCAGTAAACAATTGCTTCATATTCTTCTGGCGGAAGATAAATCCGCTGACAAAAAAGAATAAGGGTACGAGGAACGCATTCATCAATGCAGATGTACCGTGCATCGCACTTGCCCATACGACCATGAAGATCCAGATACCTTTTGCAAAGTCAATGTAATCGATCCTTTTATTTTCCATGTTGTTGCAGTTTGATAATCGCGGGAAAGAGGTTTTCCCAACAACAGTTTTACGCAAGGACAGGAAAAAGGTTTCCCCGGCTTTTATTCAACAGGGTAAATCCAAAAATGATAGGCTTTAAGCTGAATTACATTTCAGTAAGCTGGAACTCATACGTTTCCATGATCATATTCGCTAAAAGCTGTTTGCAGGCCTGGTCAACTTTCTGCCCCGCGGTTTCCTTGTTCTCTGCTTCGACTTCAAGCGTAATGTGCTTACCTATACGAACATTGCCGATTTCAGAAAGATTCAGGTTTTTCATCGAGCTGCTCACTGCGCGGCCTTGCGGATCCAGTAAAGCTTTCTGAGGCATCACATTAATATGGGCGAGAAATTTCATAACGTTTTCGGTTTGGCAGGCGGATAAATAAAAGACAAAATTATGTAGAAGATAATGATCAGCGGTACTGCAGCATAGTTATATCGGAAGGATAGCAGAATGGCTGCTGCAATAAGCATCATTTGCGGAACATTATCCTTCAGTCGCAGCGTTTTAAACTTGAGTGCGATAAGCGGAATTTCCGCGACCAGCATATAAGCAGAGAACGACGCTATTGAAATAAGTATCCACGGGTTGAGGATATATGGCGTAAGCCTGAAATAATCATGATTCAGTATTACCGGTAAGGCTACGATAAAAATCGTATTGGCCGGTGTAGGTAATCCGATAAAATGATCCGATTGTCTTGGATCCAAATTAAATTTCGCAAGCCTTAAAGCTGAGAACAAGGTAACAATGAACATATAATATTTGAAAACAGTGAATAAAACAGTGCTTTCATACAGATAGAAAAAATAACTTTTGATCATCAGCTGGAAAAGAATAAGTCCCGGAACCAGTCCAAAACTGATCATATCGGCCAGTGAATCCAGTTGTTTCCCTAACGGTGATTGAACATTAAGCATCCTGGCGGTAAAACCATCCAGAAAATCCAGAACCAGCGCCAGTCCTACATAAAGACCTACATGATCAAGCCTTCCGTGAAATATGCTCAGTACGGCAAGGCATCCGCAAAACAGGTTCAGCAGGGTGATAACGTTCGGGAGATGCCTCATCGCGGCAAAGTTATAAGAAAGCCACCGTGCAAAATTGTACATAAGGCATACCCATCAGATGGCTGCCGTTTTCTAACTTTGAGAGTACAAAACCTTTACACGCTTTTACCAGTATAAAAACGCCTGCTTATGGCAATACTTTTTACCGGTCCGTTCCGTTGAGGGATAGTCAACCACTAAACCATGAACCTGAAACAGTTTACTCTTCTCCTTCTCAGCATAGTTACAGTTCATCCGGTTGCTTTTTCACAGGCGCCGAAGTACAGTAATGAGTTTCTGGCCATCGGCGTGGGTGCCCGGGGTCTGGGTATGAGCGGAGCACAGGCTGCCCTTGTAGACGATGTCACTTCGGGATACTGGAACCCTGCCGGCCTCGTCCTGGCAAAAGGAAATATCCAGATCGGCCTGATGCACAGTGAATATTTTGCAGGCATTGCCAAATACGATTATGGCGCACTCGCAGCCCCCATCGATGAAACAAGAACCGCAGGAATTTCGGTGATCCGTTTTGCTGTAGATGATATCATCGACACTACCGAGCTGATCGATAAGGACGGCAATGTTGATTACGATCGCCTGAAATCATTTTCCGCCGCTGATTATGCATTCCTGTTTTCGTATGCACAGAAAATGAAAATGCAGGGACTTCGGGTAGGCGGCAACGTTAAGGTCGTTCATCGCAAGGTCGGTGATTTTGCAAAGGCATGGGGTTTCGGACTTGATCTGGGCGCACAGCTCGATCGCGGCAACTGGAAATTCGGCGCAGTCGGAAAAGACATTACATCCACATTCAACGCGTGGAGTTATAACACTGAAAAACTCGAGGATGTGTATGCGCAGACAGGTAATGAAATTCCTGAAAATGGTCTTGAAGTGACAATGCCAAGGTTAATTCTTGGAGCAGCTTACAAAGCAGGACTTGGTAAAAAGATCAGTGTGCAACCGGCACTTGATATCGACATAACATTTGACGGAAAAAGAAATGTGCCCATCAAATCGGATGTTGTAAGCGTTGATCCCAAATTCGGAGTTGAATTCAGCTACGATAATTTTATTTACCTGCGTGCAGGATTGGGTAATATCCAGAAAGTAAAAAATATTGATAATTCAACATCCACTACAGTGCAACCCAATATGGGTGTAGGATTACAGTTCCGTAACATCAGCATTGATTATGCACTCACTAACATTGGCAACTCCGCACAAACATTGTATTCAAATATCTTTTCATTACGCTTAAGCATCTTCAGACAAAAAACTGCTGCTGCAACGAACTGATCACCACGACCCGCCTATGCGCAAACTTTACAACCTGGTAATCCTAGTATTTTTCTTCACAGCGTCTGCATACGGACAGACGTCGTCGAATGCATGGATTCCTTTTGCTGCAGGTCAGCCTTACTCAACGCAGCAGTATTTCCGTGTGAGTGTCTGGAAAGAAGGTATTTACCGTTTATCATTTAATGATTTGCAAAGTGCAGGTGTTCCTGTAACAACCTGGTTTGATCCGCAGCGATACCAGCTGTTTAATAAAGGTCTTGAACAGTTCATCAGGGTATTAGATCAGAATGCTGATAACATTTTTAATCCCGGTGATTACATTGAATTTTACGGAAAGGCAAATGATGGTGAATCCGACACACAGCTTTACGACACGCCGTCAAGTCAGCCCAATACTTTTTACAGTTTATTTAATGATACTGCTGCGTACTTTCTTACCTACAACCTGTTCAGCAACAGCAACAGGAGAATGCCCGTCGAAACGGATATGAATTTCAACGGGTATCCGTTGCAGCAGAATTACATTTACAATGACCTTCAGCTTTTCACAAATAATTATAACATCGGCAACCGTGATCTGAATGATATTGCAGACAACAGCTATACACGGGGTGAAGGATTTTATTCAGATCCGTTTCCTTATTCTTCGCCGAAAGATGTAATATTTAATGTGAATCATTTTGATGCAGCAGGCCCTCAGCCGCATGCACAGGTGGTAGCAATGGGCCGGAATGCTAATCCGCATCCGTATCAGGTAAAGGGTGGTGGCAGCATACTTATTGATTCCATCGTTTTCGGATATGAAATGGTAACGCATGACCTGCCGCTTAATAATCTTCCGGGTTCAGGTGCCTATACAGTTCAATTTACACCACTGCCGGATCCGACCATGTCGGTGAATGAAAATTTCTGGCAGTTATCATATGTGCAATTGTCATATCCTAAAACATTTGATTTTACAGGGGAGACGTTACCTTATAAATTAACGATCAGCAATGGCAGTGATAAAGCTTATGTTGAACTGAGTAATGTTTCAGCTGCAGATGCACAATTGTACATTGTTTCCGGTGATACTGTTAAATACATTACACTTGATAAAAGCGGTACACCGGTTAAAGGACTGGTTCCCGTATATGGTTCGTCAGTGAAATGTTATCTGCTGGATGCATCACAGATCATGAATGCATCCGGTAATGTTACCATCTCGAATATTAATGATGATCCGGATCCGAATGTAACAGGTCGATTCATCAATTACCTGGAAGCAGCTGCCAATGCAGATTATATCATGATCTCGAATAAGCTGATCTGGAATGCAGCATTGGATTACAAAGCTTATCGTGCAACTACAAACCATACTCCTTTCCTTGCTGATGTAGATCAATTGTATGATCAGTTTTCATGGGGGATCCGGAAGCATCCGTTATCAATCCGCTTATTTGCCGATTTTCTGCTGGACAATATGAGCACACCGCCGCAGTATCTTTTTCTGCTAGGCAAATCAGTCATTTCACATGATGCACGTAACGGTGTCGGCTATGCTAAAAATCTGGTGCCGACATATGGAGAGCCGGCATCGGACCAGATGTTTACCTCCCAGCTGAACACAACTGAATTCAAGCCGGAAATGGCAACCGGTCGACTTGCGGCACAAAGCGATGCTGATGTTCAGCTCTATCTGAATAAAGTGATGTCATTTGAGGCGCAGCAGCAGTTGGCTCCTGCCGAATGGATGAAAAAAGTGCTTCATTTCGGAGGTGGAAGTACTGCAAGTGAACAGCTTGATCTGTCCAACAATCTGAAAACTTATAAGGATATAATAGAAGACACTTTGTTTGGTGGAACGGTTCAGACGTTTCTTAAGACATCCAGCGCACCTATACAGATCAATCAAAGTCAGTACCTGCAGCAGCAGATCGATAGCGGTTGCAGTATGATGACTTTCTATGGTCACGCTGCAGGAACATCATTTGATATTTCGACAGATGATCCCGAAAACTATAATAACAAAGACAGGTATCCTTTAGTGCTGGCTCAATCGTGTTTTGTAGGCGATATTCACAGCGTCAATAAATTGCTGAATGAACGGTTCATTCTGACAGCAGATAAAGGCGCAATCGGTTTTATTGCTGTTCCTGATAAGGGACTTATTGGTCCGTTGCATACTTATTCTGTACCGCTGCACAGAAACCTTTTCCAGAAGATGTATGGACAATCGATTGCGAAATGCATGCAGGCAACCGTTGCTGAGATCATTGCCAATGATTTTGATCGTAAGAGCGTTTGCATGAATATGACGCTGCACGGTGATCCTGCACTTGTGTTGAATATGTATGAAGAACCTGATTATGTTGTGGAAGCAGGAGCAAGCATTACGTTTGAGCCTTCACAGGTAACTACCGAACTGGATTCATTCAATGTAAAGATCGTTGTTGCAAATCTCGGAAAGAACACCAGCCAGTCTATTCACATATTGTTAAGCCGCACGTATCCTGATGGTGTAACAAAAAAGGATACCATCTTCCAGGTGCCTTACATTACGTACAAGGATACTTTCAGCATACGTTTGCCGGTTGATTTTAAAATCGGTTCAGGACTGAATGATTTTCATGTGCAGGTGGATGCATATGACGAAGTTGATGAACGCGAAGATTTTCTGAACAATAACGATTACGCACAGCTGATCATCAATTCAACGGATATCAATCCGGTATTCCCGTTTGAGTATGCTATTGTGCCGTCGGATACTGTAACACTTAAGGCCACAACTGCGAACCTTTTTGCAGCAGCAAGAACCTATGCATTTGAGGTGGATACAACGCCATTCTTTAATAGTTTTCAGAAACAGACAGGAACCGTAGATTCAGCGTATGGAATTGTGAGCTGGCAAATACCTGCTCTATTGGTTCAGGATATTGTTTATTACTGGAGAGTTGCGAATGACTCAATCAATAATCCTGATACAAGCATTTCGAATAAGTTCCAGTGGAAGGAGAGCTCATTCATGTACAAACCCGGAATTACCGGATGGTCGCAGGCGCAATATTTCCAGTTCTCAAAAAGCACATTTGCCAATGTATTCATGCAGGATACAGGGCGGATATTCAAATTCATTAAATCACAATACAGCCTGGCATTAAATCATACAGGATATAATCCCTCCTATGAGATCAACGGTGTATTGATGGATTACGGTGGTTGTACTGGCACACCGCAGATTGCAATCGCGGTACTTGATTCAATTGATTTCGACCATCCATGGGATGCTGACTCCTGTGATCGTAATTACGGAAATTTCAATACGTACAGCTGTTTGACCGGCGTCGGTTGTTTCCGTAATCATCCTGATAAATATTTTTTGTTCAACGCGACAGATCCTGTGGCAATGAACAATATGAAAGATCTTATTGAAAACATTATTCCTGACGGAAATTATGTAATGGGCTGGAACGTGTGGCCGGTTGCATTCAGCAGCATTGCTCCTTCGGTGAAGCAAGCATTTGTAGACCTTGGTGTGACAGGCATCACTGCTTTGCAGGATACTGAAAAATTTATGTTTTTCGTAAAGAAAGGTGATCCGTCCACTTTGTTATTTGATCACGGACCCTCTCCTACTGCACAATTGAATTTGGATTACACCCTGACGCGTGACTGGGATAAAGGATATGTCAAGTCAACTGCGGTTGGTCCTGCAACAAGCTGGACAACTTTGCACTGGTTATATACATCGGTTGAGCCCTCAAGCTCACCTGACAGTATAAGCATACAGGTGATCGGTATTACACCTACCGGGCAGGAAGTGATTTTGAAGGACAGCATAAAAATTTCAGGAGTTGATGTCGACCTGAGCACAATCAGTGCAGTGCAGTATCCATATCTAAAGCTGAAAGCATTTAAGCAGGATGTAGTGAACCGGACACCACCGCAGCTTGACCGCTGGCAGATCTATTATGAACCGGTTCCTGAAGGAGCACTCAACACACGCTATTACAGCTTTTATAATGATACTGTTCAGGAAGGTGATACCATCCGCCTGAACATGGCGTTTGAAAACATCAGCAGTGTGGATATGGATACGCTGCTTGTCGATTACTTCCTTTACGACAATCAGAATGTTAAAAGAAATATAGGTTCGGTAAGGCTTCACCGTGATCTTCCTGCAGGTGATACCATCATGACAAGTATCAGTTTCAGCTCGCAGGGTTATGCAGGAAAGAATGTATTGTGGATTGAAGCAAATCCGCATAATGATCAGCCTGAGCAGGCACACTTTAACAATCTTGCGAACCTGCATTTTTATGTAGGAAGTGATAAGATCAATCCTTTGCTGGATGTTACTTTCGATGGTACGCATATCCTCAATGGTGATATTGTAAGTGCAAGACCGAACATCAGCATACAGCTGCTTGATGAAAATAAATTCATAGCGCTCAACGATACTTCGAATTTCCGCGTAAGTCTGAAAAGTCCGTCAGGCGTGCTTGAGTACCTGCATTTTGAAAATTCTTCAAACACCAGCACGGATCCTGCATTGCTGAAATGGATACCTGCAACCTTGCCTAAGAACAGCTTCCGGATCGAGTATAGTCCTGTATTGCTGGAAGACGGCATTTACGAAATGGATGTACAGGCCACTGATGAAGCAGGAAATCTTTCAGGATTGAATGATTACAGGATACAGTTTGAGATCATCAACAAAAGCACGATCACAGAAGTTGTAAATTATCCGAATCCTTTTTCAACATCAACGCGATTCGTATTCATACTTACCGGATCTGAAGTGCCTACTGATTTCAGGATTCAGATCATGACAGTCACCGGAAAGATCATTCGTGAGATCATGCGCGATGAGATCGGCAATATTCATATCGGCCGCAACATCACTGAGTATGCATGGGATGGAAAAGATGAATTCGGTGACCAGCTTGCGAACGGAGTTTACATTTATCGCGTCATCACTTCAATGAACGGTGCAGGCATTGAAAAGAGAGCCACGGAAGCCGATAAATATTTTAAGAAAGGGTGGGGGAAAATGTACCTGCTGCGCTAGGTTAATTTGAGAATTTGAGAATGTGCAAATTTGAGAATGCAATTATTCAATTTCGGTAATTGATTAATGGCCTGACGGACGCTTATCAATTTGAGAATTTGAGAATATGCAAGTTTGAGAATGCAATTATTAAAATTAGATAATTGATTAATGGCTTTTAATTTGAGAATGCAATTTGCTGATTGGAGAACCACCGGATGGTGGAAAATTTTTCTCTCGCTAAAAGTTAAAATTGAGCGAAGCGAAAAAAATGGAATTAAATTCTCAAATTCTCAAATTCTCAAATTAATCACCTGTCTCCCCCGAACTTCGAATACGCCAGCGGTTTTTCATTCAGTTCATCGTATTCCTTTCTTCTCTGAAAAATATCACATCCCATATAGATCGCTTCACGCAATGATGTTTCAGATGCAATTCCTTTTCCTGCAATGTCATATCCTGTTCCATGATCCGGTGAGGTGCGTACCATCGGTAGTCCAGCAGTGAAATTCACCCCCGTTTCAAATGCAAGTGTTTTAAATGGTATCAATCCCTGGTCGTGATACATTGCAAGTACTGCATCAAATTTTTTAAACTGACCGGAACCGAAAATTCCATCGGCGGGATAGGGACCGTACACAGGCATTCCTTTATCAAAAACTTCTTTTATAGCCGGTGCAATGATATCAGCATCTTCTTTACCAAGCACACCATTATCACCTGCATGCGGATTCAATCCAAGTACTGCAATCTTTGGCTTGCGGATTCCAAAATCACGTTTCAAAGAGTGGTTCAGCAGCTGTAATTTTTTTACGATCAGTTCTGTATTGATGATCTGTGGAACTGTTGCAAGCGGAACATGTCCCGTAACTAATGCAACACGGACATTTTCAGATGCAAGGATCATCAGGTAATCAGTTGTATTGAATGCTGATGCGAGGTATTCCGTATGTCCTGTAAACGCAGCTCCTTCCGGCTGAATGCTATGCTTGTCAACGGGTGCAGTTACCAGAACATCAATAGTTGCATTCACAAGATCAGAAGTGGCGTTCTGCAATGCTTTGTATGCATATCCACCGCTGAGCGTTGACTTTACGCCCGGTTCAATTTTTATTTCTTCTTCCCAGCAATTTACAACGTTGATCTTGCGGCTTATCATTTCGCGGCCACTGCGGATGCTGTTGAACTGAAACTCGTTATTATTTGCCAGCTTCCTGTAGAACGTAATTGCTTTTGCAGATCCGTAAATCACCGGCGTGCAGGTTTGCAGCATGCGGTTATCGGCAAGTGCTTTGATGATCACCTCAGGGCCGATGCCGTTAGGATCACCCATGGATATGCCGACCCGTATTTTATTTTCTTCGCTCATAAATTATTCAGTAATTATTTCGTCCCGGCTTTTTTCAGGATAAAATCAAACAACAGACGCACACCAACTCCGGTTCCGTTCTTTCCGCGGTAACTGTCGTTGCTCTTGCTGAAGGCAGGTCCAGCAATATCAAAATGCATGAATGGGAAATCTGTAAAATTCGAAAGAAATCTTCCCGCAGTGATTGCACCGCCCACTGCTCCTCCAATATTTTTCAGATCTGCAATGTCTGATTTTAACAGATCATCGTATTCGGTCCAGAAAGGAAATTCAGCAAGCCGTTCATACACCTGCTCTCCTGATTGCATAAGTGCTGACCGGGTATCATCATCTACTTTTCCCATGCATACAATGCCATAAGGACCGATCGCTGCAGCTGCGGCCCCGGTAAGCGTTGAAAACTCAAGCACCAGCTCAGGCTTGTAACGTTTTGCATATTCAAGTGCATCCGCAAGGATTAATCTTCCTTCTGCATCGGTATTTAAAACTTCAACAGTCTTTCCGCTCATCATTGTGATCACATCACCGGGCACATAGGCGTTACCGTCAGGCCGGTTATCCGTTGATGGAATTAATGCAATTACATGGACCGGAAGTTTCGCTTTTGCAACAGCGTACACTGCTGCCGCTACTGTAGCACCGCCGGCCATATCACTCTTCATAAAATCCATCGAGTTTCCGGTAGGTTTGAGGCTCATCCCTCCGGTATCATATACCACACCTTTGCCTACCAGGACCACAGGCTTTTTATTCGATGCTCTTGCAGGCTTCCATTCAATGATGGTAAACGTCGGCGGTTCAACACTTCCCTGGTTTACCGCAAGCAATCCACCCATTTTCAGCTGACGGATTTTGCTCTTGTCGAGTACCTGCGCTCTGAATCCTGATTCTTTTGCCATCCTGATGAACTGTTTTCCGAGTTCAACGGAGGTCAGAAACGAAGGTGGTTCATTTACAAGATCACGCGCCTGGAAGGTAGCCTCAACAATAATTTGCAGCAATTCAGCATCCCGCCGGCTAACATTTTCGCTATCGATCAGGATCCGCTTTAAGCGGGTTGCCTCTTTTTTACCATTGCTTTTGTACTTGCTGAACTGGTATCCTGATAAAGCCATTCCCTCTGCAAAAGCGATGATGAGTTCTTTTGAAACATCTCCTTTAATCACTACTGTTTCTGAATTGGCTGCAATCAATCTGGTAGTCATGGATGCACCTGCCTTCCTTGCAGATTCCAGCTGCTGAGGCAGCGCTTTGGTCCCGTTATCAAGTACCTGCAGGTAGATCAGCATATTCAGGCGATTGATCAGCACAAATTTCTTTTCAGCCTTGCGTTCCTTTTTAAAATAGCTGATCTCCTCCTTGCTGAACTGAGCTGCAGGGAGTTGCTGATCCGCATCAAGCAGCAGGATCATACTTTCATCTTTACCCCGGCCTGACAGACGTTTTATTTCGATATGCATGATAAACTTTAACTTTGAGCGGATGAAGTTAGACAATCGTCTAGCATCTGCGCTAACCCCTGAAACCCGGGAAGCGGAAGCCGGTAAATATGAACAGCAATCAGCTTCTTCAAAGTGCTTTACGCCGTGATTTTTTAACCGCAGCCGAAGGAAAATTTCTTTTCGAAACTGTTCCTGCAAGCGAGCTGATGTATGTTGCCAATGAATTACGGCAACAGGTAAAGCCCGGCAATAAAGTTACCTGGATCATCTTTCCAGCACAGTGGGATCCGAAGCTTGGAATTCACGTGACTTGAAGTCGCGGC
>JADMIO011167689.1_pt1 | contig 92469 bp, 80 predicted proteins | sample 8958161 | NCBI WGS metagenome assembly JADMIO01 (sample SAMN16585339, study PRJNA669376) | soil metagenome | isolation source: Crop rotation soil | place: USA: Cullars Rotation, Alabama | collected 2011
CGCGACAACTTGTCCACGTGGAATTCTAAGCTTAGGATCCCAATGTGCTGGAAAGGAGGATCCAGATCAGCGCGGAGACGAGCGAGGCGTCGATGACGGAGCGGTCGATCTCGAACGCGAGAACGGTCGCGCCGTACGCGAGCACGAGCGTGATCTGCAGCAGCGCGCCGGTGACGAGCTGGAAGTTGCGCTGGTCGTAGATCTGCCAGCCGCTCCGCTCTTCGCCTTCGCCGGCGAGCCGGCGCAACGCGACGGGACTGATCTGCAGGGCGAACGAACGGAGCGCGTCGAAGATCAGGTAGAGGATGCCGCAGAGCGCGGCGAGGAGAATCCAGATGGTTTCGGAGCCACTACTTCCCATGTCGATGTGGGCGGATTCTAACTTAGAAGGAGTGCCACAAAGGCGGAAGCGAGCCCGGCCTTCATCAAGGACTCGGAGCGTTTGTGAAGGCGTGTGAATTCAGGCGACGGCGCCTCTGCTTTCGTGATCGCGGGCTCGATACCGAACAGTTCGTAGAGAACGATCGCGGCCATGAGCGCGAGCGCAGCCCAGCGGATGGCGATCCAGGGCGAGATCGCGTGCGTCTCCCAGACGAGGTGTTTGATGGCCGCGGTGACGATCATGACGACGACGGCGGCGAGTCGCAGGCGGGCGAAGCGGCGGAGGATCGTTCCGAAGATGCCGCCGGCCTGAGGCCGCGGGAGCGTGCGAAAGAGCGCCGGAGCGACGAGCGCGCCGAGGATGACTCCGCCTCCGATCCAGACGGCGAGGCCGAGGAGATAAAACGTGTGGGTGACGATGTAGAGCCAATTCGGCATGGCGGGTGTACGTTATCACCATGATCTTCTTCGCCCTGATCACCACTCTCGTCCTTCGCAGCGGTGCCACGATCAACGTCGATGGAACGGTCACGCAGCAGGATGGCCGCGTCGTATTTCGAACGGTCGATGGCGCGCTCTACTCGCTGGCCGCATCGGAAGTGGAGCGGACCGTGACGCCGGTCGATACGGTGACGGTGCGGCCGGAGCCGAAGAAGTTGAAGCTGCCGGCGGAGGAGCGCGATCGCCTGCTGCGCGAGCTGGAGCAGAGTCACGGCGGAACTGCCGTGCCGCTCTCGCCGACGCTCACCGCGCCTCCTCCCGCGAAGGACACGACCGAGGAGGAGTGGCGCTGGCGCCGCGAATCGCGTTCCCACGAAGAGGCGCTGCGCCGCGCGAAGGAGGAGGTTGCGCTGCTCGTGGAGCGTGTCGAGCGGCTGCAGAGCGAGATCCGCGGACTCCTCGGCCTCGGCTACAAACCGAACCAGTTCACGCTGCAGGCGACGCAACTGCAGAACGCACTCGATCAGATCCCCTACGCGCAGCTCGAAGTGACGCGTGCACAGCGGGAGTTGGATCAGTTTCGGGATGATGCGCGGAAGCAGGATGTGATGCCAGGGTGGCTGAGGTGAGTTGCTGAGGGGTTGCTAGGTTGCTGAGTTTCTAGGTTGCTGGGTGGGACCGAGCGTCGTCTCCGGGCCATCGACTTGCGCCTGCGCGCACACCGCCCCACCTCCGGCCTGTCACGCCGGAGGTCGCGGGTTCGAGCCCCGTCCGCCCCGCCAAACTAAAGCTCTCATGCGCCGCGACTTCGCGGCGTTTCGTGTTTTCTGCGGGTCGCTATAGAAAGTTGCAGACTCGCAAGGTGACTCGCAAGGTCTGAAATCTGGCGCTCGAAAATCGCCGCAGACCCGCGACCAAAACGCTGCAATGTTCCCGGCTTTCGCGCGGATGTTCCACGGAAAAACGGCGTGCCGAGCGCACTTGAAAGCGAGCGCGGAGTAGCGTCGCGAGCGTGGTGAGGTGTAAGGCGTGATGCTGGTGCATTGGCGCTGTGCTGCGTGCGCGAAGCGGCGCGCCCGCTAGCCGGCGGGCTGCAGATCGGCGCTGGGTTCGCACCGAAAAGCTCGGCCGATGCGACGACGGGATATGTAAGTCGGGGCGCTTCCAGCCGAGCGAGTTCCCGCATCACTTCGGGCTCGATGTCAAAGTAAATGGCGGCTGACCGTCTGGACGCTGGTGTTATCCATCATCGTGCAGCCTCGGTAGAAAATATCTGCGGTGAAAGTCAGCGGACGGCGAGTCCCCACGGACCGTCGGCGACCTGTATTGTCTTCGTGGCTCGATTCGTCGCGACGTTGATGACTGAGAGGTCATTGGAGATGCCGTTGGCGGTATAGACCTTGCGACCGTCGGGCGTGATGGTGATTCCCCACGGCCGGGAACCGACAGCGATGCTGCCGATGACTCTCATCGTGGCGGTGTCGATTACGGCTACGCTGTTGCCGCGGCCCGTCGCCACGTAGAGCCGCTGCTCATCGGCCGAGAGCGTCAAGCCCACCGGTCTCTGTCCCGCCTCCAATTTTGCGGTGGCAATGACGCGATTCGCCGGCACGTCGATGGCGCTGACGATGCCGCCGATCTCGCTCGTCGCGTACGCGCGCGCATCGTTCGCAGTGAAGATTGACGCACGGGGTCGCGGGTCTATGGCGATGTGCGCCGCAACTTTCGCTGCCGGGACGTCGATCACAGTGATCGTGTTGCTGGATTCGCCCGTCACATAAGCGAGCTTGCCATTGTGACTAATCGTGACGCCTTCCGGCTCTGTGCCGACCGGGAGCACTGCGATCAATTGGCCGCTCTGTGCGTTGACGATCGACGCGGTCGCTGCATCTTCGTTGGAGACGACGAGCCGCTTACCGTCGGGCGTGATGGCGACGCACTCGGGATCGCTTTCGGCGTCGTAGCGGCGAACGATCGTGCGCCGGGCGACGTCGACGACGACGATCGCATCTTTCTCCTTCGCCGGTTTGTCACGGAAATGGCTGACGGCGACATACGCCTTGCCGTCGTGCACGACGATGCCTCGCGGGCGCGCGCCCACATGCATCGACGCGATGACGGCGTCTTTGCTCGTGTCGATGAACGTCAGCGTTCCGCTGCGCTCGCTGGTGACAAGAAGCGTGGCGGCAAAGACGGCGGCAATCACGTGACGCCGTTCACTCCGCCACCACGATGGCGTCCAGCAACACCGTGTCGTCCTCGGGCGTGAGCGTCACCTTCGCCGGCAGCGCGATAGTGACCCACTCGCCTTCTTGCAGTCGCCGCTTTGTGTCGCCGATCGTGAGTGTCACGTCGCCGGCACGATGCTGCAGGATCACCATCCCTTTCTCCGGCAGTTCGAGCGTGGCGTTGCCTCCCCCGGGCACGGCGATCTTCGCCACCGTCACATCCAGCCGCTTCGGGCCTCGAAGCGTGCGGATGGTGGTTGTACCGCGCAGCGCAACGCGCTGATCGTAGCCGCGCTGCGGCTTTGGTTGCTGTGCCGTCGCGCCGGCGAACAGCGTCAGACCAAGGACTGTGGCGGCGATTGTTGTACGAGAATTCATTTACTGGCCTCCGGTGCGATGCGGAACAGCCGCCCGCCTTCCGTCGCGACATACACATTTCCGTTGGCAATGGCCGGCTCCGTGCGGACGATCCGTCCGGCGCCGAGATCCATCGACCTGAGAATCGCCGGCTGCGGAACGATCGCGTAGCCATTGGCGATGCAGTCTGCTCCCGTGAAATGCGACTCGGTGCAGCGCGAGCCCATCGCCGGCCACACCGAGGGGTCGGCGATGGCCACGAGAAATCCGCGGTTCGTGCCGACGAACACAATGCCGTGCGTCACGGTGGGTGGACCAAGCGCCCAACTGTGTCTGTCGGTGACGGTAAAGGTGAACGGCGTTAGGTCCGCAATCCAGCTCGCACCGCCGCTGCAGACGTTGAGAGCGTGCAACCGCTGATATCCGGCGAACGTCTCGAGCTCATTAGCTACATCGACGATGTCTTCGCCGCCGGTCATTGTGAAGTACAGGTCATTCCACGCGGCGCCGGCGCGGTGATAGCGGATGTCGCCATGATCATTCCGATCGCTCGTCGGGAACGGAAACGCGACGAAGGGATACTGCCAGCGAAACGACAGCGGCGGACCGAGGTTCGCGCCGTAGCTCCAGCCGTCCTTCATTGTGGATACCGAGACGTTGCCACACGTCGCCGCGACGAGCGTCGCGCCGGCGGACCAGTCGGGATCGTCGTCCAGATCGAACGGCACCGGCTGGATTTTTCCCTGTAGCGTTCCGGTGGTCGGGTCGAGGCGGACCATGCTCAATCCGTTGTTCGTCGCCGGTTCCGAGGGATTCCCGCTGCGCGTGTTGCCGGTCGTGGTAACGAGCGCGTCGGCCAAGCCACCGGATACATACGTCCAAACGCCGCCGCCGCGCGAGCTCGTGGAATTGAAGCTGAAGCCGCCGATGATCGCGCCCGTCTCCTTATTGACGGCAACGACTTTTCCATTCTGGATCGGGTTGTCGCAGTGGTCTGCGATGCCGACGTAAATGCGGTCGCCGAGGATCAGCGGCGAGGAGTAGCCGATCTGCTCGTGGAACTGTGTCGTCGAGAACGCGGTGGTGCCGGTCATGCGCGCGATTTCCCCCGACATCCAGATCACCGCTCCCGTATTCGGGTTCAGCGCGAACAGCCGGCCGCTTCCGATTCCTGCGGCGAACTTGCCGCCTGGATCCGATGGGCGCCCCTTGTCGGGCGCGGCGAGGATCACCGCAGTGCCCTCCTTGAGTTGCGCGATGGCCACGCTCGCAGCGATGCCGCCGCTGGACGGGTTGGCGCAGCTGGCCATCGTGTTGTAGTCGGAGGCCAGTGGCGGGTCACCCGCCGGCGGGAACTGCCAGAGCTGCGCGAGCGTCATGGCGTCGAAGGCGAAGAGACGGCCCTTCGACGTCCCGATGTACAGCTTGCCGTTCCAGATCACGGGCGACGCCGTGAAACTGCCTCCGTCCGGCGAGGCGATGTCCTTCTTCACCTTCAGCGTTTTCACTGCGTACGGATCGCCGAGCGGCGATGCCGCGATCTGCCGCGCATTGCGCAGGCCGTTGTGGCGGAACTCCGGCCAGTCGCCAGAACAGGCTTTGTCTGGATCGCCGTCGCACGCGACCGCGATCTCATAGCGGAACGGGCTGACGCATTTGCCGAGCTTCTGCATCACTTTGATGATTTCGCCGTTATTGATTGCGCGACTCAGGTTGATCACGTTGCCGCTCGAGTCGCCGATCTCCTCGGCGCCCGCGAAGACGAGGATGTTCGCGCCGGGGATGTGCTCGGTGACGACAACCTGCGTGTCGCCAGGAAGCGGCGGCTTGATCTTCGGCGCGGGCAAATCACTGCACGGCTGCGTCGGTGTTTTCGGACCGGTGCCGGGAGGCGTCTCTTCGCACAGCTTCTGCGTGGCGCTGTACGACGTTCCGAGCGTGGCAGGCGGAATGCCGAACAGATGCGGCGCATCGCCGGGCGTCGGCGTGCTGCCAAGTGGCGCGGCGCTGGCGAACACGGAAAGAATCGCGCCGTGCTGCGCCCCAACGCCGGTCGTCGGGCCCCAGATGCGGACGATCTCCTGTCCCTCGATCACCGGAGGCTCAATGCTGCCCGCCGGCATCGGAGACGGAGCGGGCTCAGTGATCTCCGGTTCCGACGGAGGGCTGACGTCCTTACACAGACTCGCCTGCGCCGTGATCCGCGCGCCGAGCTCGAACTCCGGCGAGACGCCGGTCCAATTCCATCCCCACTCGGTCGACGCCAAGAAGCTGCCGACTACTACGCCGGGCTTGAAGCCGCCCATGCCATCCGGATTCTCGGCAGAGATCTCGACCTTCGATCCGGGCACGACATCCTCGGCCAGGATCGCGTGTCCGCATTTGAACAGCGGGTGCTTCCATAAACGCGGCCGCGGAAGTCCAGCCGGATAGTCCGTGGTGTGCGAGGTGACGACAACCGAATTCGACAGCGCACTGGTCACAGCTCCGACCGTCTGCGTGACGTTCACCACCATGCCGGCGACGAAGTCGAGACCGACGTCGAAGTTCACGCCGAGCTCGGGGATCTGTCCGATCACTGTCGGATTCGGAGCAGGCGCACCGTTGATGAAGATGTTGAGCTTCGCGTTCTTGACGAAGTCCTTGATTGTGATGTTGCGCGAGCATTCATAGATCGGATGGGCGAGCGTCGGCGGTGAGATGAACTGCGGGTTTTCCTTGAAGTCCGGGTCGTTCGGCACGACGTGCGGGTCGCGCTTATCCGAATTTTTGCTGGTCGAGCCCGAATCGCCGGAGCTCTTACAGCCCGGAGAAGCGAAAGCGATGCACACAAGGGCAATCAGCGCGAGGACGCGGAGTCTCATCGTTTGCCCTCCCGGCCGAAGATCACCACGCGCAGATTCGCCGCGCGGTGGCGATCGTTATTGACGAAGGTGACGCGCTCACCGTCATGGAGAAGCACGGATCCGCCGAGGCCAAGGGCTTCCTGCTGGCCGCCGTTCCGTGCGACGTCAACGGAGCCGAGGTGGACGATCACCGCTGCCGCCCCGGGCAGGACGATCTCCTCGGACCTGGTATGCGGCGGAATGGAGAAGCGCCAAACCTCGACGACGTAGTCGCGGTTCGGACTCGGCGCTGCGAAAAGCTGGCGCCCGTAAATGCCTTCGGCATACCGGCGATAATGATTTTCTTCGCTCGCAGCGGCAGCCCGCGGCGCTGTCTGCGCCCGTAAGCCGAAGACCACCGCGAGCACACCGACTGACAGCAGGACCGGGACCCTTGCTGATTTCCGCATACTTAGGAGAGTACGGAACGAGGGATTTCCCTACCTATTTCCTGTCAAGTAGGCCCTTGAGATCTGCCACTTCGTCGGCTTTCGTGTTTCTGCAGCGCTGGATCAAACACAAGAAGCGAAGCAGCACAGGAAGTAGATGCGAGATGCGGGAGGTACTTAGACCTCTGCTCTGTCACGCCGGAGGTCGCGGGTTCGAGTCCCGTCAGCCCTGCCAATCTAAAGCTCTCACTAGCCGCCACTTCGACGGCTTTTTTGTTCTCTACCGCATGTACTCATTTTTCCGACTCGCAAGGTCGCTCGCAAGCTTTGGCATTTTCATGAGAGCGGGAGCATGCGAATAACCTGATGGGAGCGTGGAGCATCAACACACACTCTTGTAAGGTTCCACGGCAGGAATGCACAGTAACGTGTGCAACCAGCGAGGGCGCGAAGCGTGAGCAGGCGGTGCGATCGGTGGCGTGGAGCATGGCGAGGTGACGCTGTGCGGTTAGCCCGGATTATTCATGAGGCGCTTCGCGCTCACCGAGGAAGGGCGGAGCGGCACATAGCAAGACTCGCCGACCGTTCTATGGAGGCAGTTCCACGTAAATCTCCTGTGGAAAACTGCGCATGCTCTCAATAACTACTGTTGTTCGCGGAAGCGATTGCCTCGAACAACAAGGGGTGATTTGTGGTCGGAGCGAGAAATGATCACCGGTTACGTAGGGGCGAGGGCGGTTCCGAGGTATTGGAACAGTGACGCGGAAGGATGCTGTGCACTCAGGTGCAACCAGATCCGCCGGGCGCTGACCTTCACGACCGCGGCGACCTTCAAGATGCGCAGCCGCAGCGTGTCCATCTGCATCCGGGTGGTAGAGAACGCTTCGAGCTCCTCGCGCAGGACGAACATCAGAACGTAAGCAGCCGTGTGCAGAAGCAGCCGGAACTGATTGGCGAGGAACGCGTGACAGGACATGCGGTCGCCCAGCATGGCGCACTTGAGCTCTTTGATGTGGTTCTCGCACTGGCCGCGGCCGGTGTACGTCCCGTACACCTGTTCGGGCGAGTCGGTCATGTTCGTGATCAGGAAGCGCGGATTATCGCCGAGCGTGGTCACCTCGGCCTTCGCAATGATCCGGTGCATGCCACCGTCCTTACGTCCCCATGGGTGCTCGAACTCACGGATAAGGCGAACAGGCTCACCGGTCTGTTCGAACATCGTCTGTGCCTCTGCCATCCACGGCTCGGCGTGCTCCTTGAGCGTCTTATGTGTAATCAACCCAACGACATAGCGGATGCCCATCGTGTCGCACAACCTGTACAGCTCCGGCGTGGAGAAGCCTGCGTCCGCACGCACCAGCAGTTCGAACTTGCCCAGGGCGAACGAGAGCTTCTCCATGATCCGCAGCAGCACCGCGCACACACCGCCCGTGCGGGTATCGCCGCTTCGCAGCACGGCAGCGACCGGAAAGCCGTCCTGATCGAACACGAGCACCGGGTAGTAGATGTAGTTCTCGTAGTGGCCGTGGAAGAAGTTGAGTTGCTGATCGCCGTGGGTGATGAAGTCCGTCGAATCGAAGTCGAGGATGATCCGCAGCCGCTTCTTGGTCTTCTTCGCCGACCGCTTGAGCCGCTCGACCCAAAGATCGAGGAGCACGTTCGACAGCGAAAGCAGATCGCGGCGCGGGCGTTGCTCGAATCGCGACAAGGTCGGTTGCGAGGCCAATGATGACTCTCCAGGCACTCGTCCAAGCGCCAACTGAAACGCCGGATCGTTGCGCAGAGTGGTGGCATCGTTCGCGTCTTCGTATCCAGCGCAGATCAATGCAATCCGCTGCATGAGCAGGTCCCGCACCGAGTGACGCACCTTCGAAGACTCCCGACGATCGACGATCGCGGCCGCCAGCCGGTCGCTCAGGCCGAGCCGCTTGTCGACCCGATAGAGGAACGAAACGCCGATGTCGGAGGTCAGGCGAGCATCGTCGAAGGTTGCGGTCACCGTTCGACGGCCGATAGAGAAGAGGTCGATCTGTGAGTTACACTCTGTCACGACGCGGGCACCTCCGAGCGCTATACTCTGTTTGGCTAGACACCCTCAGAATACAAGCACTTGCGAGTGCCCGCTTCGCCTTTATGCTCCGTGCTCGTGAATAATCCGGGCTAGCTGGCGAGCGGCAGGCGGCGCGGTTTGAACAGATCGATTTCTTCGATCGTCAGCCTTCGACCACCGCCTGCGGCGAGGTCGAGTCCGCGGTGCGCGGCTGCTCGGAGAAGACGTCAACCGCGAGCTGTACGTCGGCGAGAACAAGAGCAATCAGGTGTTCGCGATCAGCGAACCGGACCCCGCGCCGCCGCACCGGCGGCGGGCAGCGGTCCATCAGGATTCGGAGCCGGGGCCGGTCGCACGATATACGGGCTCGCCGCATAGCAAACGCCGAGTGAACGTGCGCGATAGAGCGCGAGGGCCTCAGCGGGCGGAACGCTGCGCTTGTAGATTGCCACCTCGTCGAGATCGCCTTTCCACCAGCCGTCGGCCGAGATCGATCGCGTCGCAATGCGTAATGCAGAACCGTTGCTCAATGTGCCGGAGTGACGGGTGGGATCGCCTGATCCTGCGAGCTGCCCGTCGACGTAAAAACGAATGCCGCTCTTCATCGATCGCGTCACGCTGACGATCAGCAGATGCCATTTGCCGTCGCCGATCTGCGCGGTCGACAAGTAATTGTCGTAGGAACCGTCCTCGAGTTGCACACCGGGCACGCCGTCGAGGAGGAAGAGATGGAAACCGCGAGTGCCGAACCGCTTGTCGAGGATCGATTGCGTGCCGCGAGCTCGCGACGTACGGATCCACATCACGATCGAAAAGTCGCCCGTTCCGACATTGAGCCTCTCCGTGTTCGGCACTTCCATGTAGTCGTCGACGCCGTCGAAAGAGATTGCCGGGCCGACGACGCCGTCGATCGATCGTGGTCCATTCGCGACCATTCCGTTGTGGCCGTTGCCGGTGGAGTCATAGATGTTCGTCGGCGCATTGAGAGTCCACCACGCTTCAACACCGTTAGGCGTAATGCATTTGCAGACGCCGCCGGCGCCGGCGTCCCGCAGGCGCGTGATCTCGGCGGCCGTCAATGCGCGGTCATAGAGCGCCGGCTCATCGAGCTGTCCGTTCCACCATCCATCGCGACTGGCCGTTCGCATTCCGAAGCGTAGAGGCGACGCGTTATTGAGCGATCCTTTTCGCGTGCGCGGATCTCCGACGCCGGAACGTTGTCCGTCGACATACCAACGAGCTCCGTCCGCCGCATTGCGGGTCACTGTGACGGCGAGCAGGTGCCACTTGCCGTCGGCGATCGTGGCGGTCGAAGTGTAATTGTCGTAGTTCGTGCCGTCGGCGATCTGCAGACCGGGCCGTCCGCTCGTGAGGTAGACGTGATAACCCGTATATCTGCGCGCGATGAGCGTCCGCTTGTCGACGATCGAAACGGTGTCGGTCGATTGTGACGTCCGGACCCACATCACGATCGAGAAGTCGCCGGTTCCGACATTGAGATCGGATGACGATGGCACCTCGAGGTAGCCGTCCGTTCCATTGAAGGCAAGCGCGTTGCCGACGACTCCTGCAACGGGCTTCGCGCCATTGAACGTCCTACCGTCGTTCCTCGCGCGATATTCGGCGGCAAGTGGTCCCGCCGTCTCGTCCAAGGGCCACCACGCCGCGAGTCCCGATGGCGGTGGCGTGCAAGTGCGCCGACAGAATCCACCGGCGTCTCCCGTCGGCTCGATGAAGTCCGTGCAGACGAACCCCGGACCGCAACGCTCTGGTTTGCTCGTGAAGCCGTCACAATGGCCGCCATCGGCCTCGAACGGCACGCAGGTCGCGCCGGTTGCCGAAGCGCGGCACCATGTTCCGTTGCGGCAATCGCTATCCTGCGCGCAAATCGACGGAACGTTCGTGCACAGTTTGCCGGGATAAAACGTCGAGCCCTGACATTGATTCTCGGAGATCACTTCCTGGCATTTCCCGAAGACGACGCACGCCCCTTTCGGCGGCGGCGCGATTGCAGCGGCGTTGCAGGTTTGGCCGGGACTGCAGATCGCGGCGGGAGTAAAGATTCCGCGGCACTGTGACTGGTTTTGTACCGTGCCGCAGCCGTCCGGCCCGCAACAAGAGCCTCCGCAAGGCTTGAAATCGTCGAGTTTCAGAGCGATGTCGAGCTTCGCGTCGTCGTAGCGGCCGGTCGGCGCATCACTCGTACAGTTGTCGAGCGCGGCGAGCCATCCATTGAGATCGAAGCCTTCGCTCTCCAGAGCGAGAATGGCCGGCACGATGTTGGAGTGGGTGAGCTCGCCGGCCGGATCGACCAGCAGCTTGCGCAGGTCGAAAACGTTTACAGCGGGCGCCGGCGCGAGATACGCATTGGCGACGCCCTTTGCAGTCAGTCGTTGCAGAAGCCGCGTGTTTTGTGGGCTCGCGGACGCATTGAGGCAGCCGAGCGTCGCCGTCAGTGAGTTCTGCAGCGCGGCCGCGGTCGTGCAGTCGAGCGTTTGGGTTCCATAGCGGCATTGCAGCTTTGGCCAGAACGACGATGGATCGGCCTTGAAGGCGGACAGATATTGATCCCAGGTCTTTCCGCCGGCGCACATCTGTCCGCGCGCCCAGAAATCGACGCCGACCTGCGTACCGAAGTCGAACGTCTTATCGATGGCGGCTCCGATGACGCTGTCGACGTCCTGCGGCGCCTGCGGATTTTGGGAATCGGCTGCTGCAATGGGTTTGCACCACTCCGCGAATTGCGCGGGCGTGTTGGCCGCGAGTGTGTAGCGTTTGACCATGTCGGGCTGGTGATTGATGACCTGCCCGGCCGTGACGCAGTCGTTCTGATATTGCGCCTCGAGACCGAGCTGGTGCTTCACGAGCGGCACGGCGGCGAGCGGAATCGTCTGTTTGAGATCGAGGAGATTTTTGTCCCGCCATTTCTTGAAAATCCGGTAGCGCATCCCGACGCGCACGCCGAGACCGAGAGCCGCGCCGGCCACGAGCTTGTTGAGGCCATAGCTCGCCACGGCGTGCTGCGGTTGCGCGGCGTTGCGCATCCGCCACACGATCTGCTCCGCGAACGGCAGGCCGTTCACCATCACGCAGACGCCGCCTTGACATTTGAGATCTTTGGCGCACGGTTTCGACGGATCGCACTGCGTCAGACACGCGCCTTCACTGCACGTTCTGCCGGTCGGACAATTCGGGTGCGCGGGATCACAAGAACAGTCCTGCCCCGGCGGACAGGCGGTCGGATAGCCGAATTCCAGCGGATTGCAGTCGGGGCCTGTGTAAGTAAGAACCGGCTTCGGCGTCTGCACGCATTGATAGGGGTGGAACGTGCCTTTAGGCGCCGGGCTGGCGTTCTGCCACTCGAAACGAATGAATTGCGCTTTGTAAGGATTCACGAAGGTTGGGCTAGGGCAGGCGTCGCGTGATGCCGCCGTTCCCATATAAGCCGCGACATACGGCGTCTGTGCGCCGGCGATTCCCGGCTCGTACGCCCAATGGAAGCACCAGCCGAGGGCCTCGCAGCCCGACTGCGTCGTCAAGGGATCGGCCGATCGTTGTGCGAGCACGATCTGGTCCTGCCTGAAGGTTCCCGGCCAGATCGATGACGGAAGCGTCTTGATCGCGACGTCGATGCTTGCGGCGGTCGGTCCAGGATGGGGATCATTGATGGGATTATCGCGATAGGGCGCCACACAATGTCCGCTCACGCCCGCCGTCTCACATTGTGTGCGCGTGACGTCGTGCGCCACGATCGCTCCTGACGCGTCCGTGCAATAGCCCTTCGAGTCGCTGCAGCCGAGGTCCGAGCCGTTGCAAGTGTAGGTGCCGGTCGAATAGAGCGGCGGCGGCGACGATACCGTGCTGTAATCCTTACAATTCTTTGGATCGGCGGCGCCCGCGCAGCCGTTTTTCTTCTTGAACGGTTCATTCGAGCAGACGCGGATCGTGTTCTCTTCGATCTTCGGTTTGCAATCAGTCCCGGAGGGATTGCTCTTCGCGAGCGTGTCGATGAGCGAGCGATTGAGGTCGAGAATGCCGCCGGTGCCGGATGCTTTCACGTCGATGGCGACATAGAGACTCGCCGTAATGCCGATCTCCAGCCACGACGCGGGCGCGAACCCGAGCGTAAGATCGGCGCCGAGCTTCGGCTTCACGAATGCGCCGTTGCCGACGTCCTCGGTCACGTCCGGCGCCTGAAGCGGCTCGTAGTCGCGATCAAAGTCCTTCGCGGTGAGCTTCTTCACGAGGCTCTTGTTGATCTGCTCCTGCAGCGTGTCACGAAACTTGTTCGCTCCATACATCCAATCGACACCGGCGTCGAGCATCAGCCACGGCTTCAGCGTCGCTCCCGGAAAGATCGGAATCGGCGGCACGCTCCAGTACTGCGTCTTCATCTGAAGATCGAGATTGAGACCCGCGCCGAAAACGGCGGCGACCCGCGTGTCCTTTTCCCAGCTCACGCCGGTACGCGGCCAGTCTCGTTGCTGACCGCCGCTCATGTAATGGATCGGAAAATATCCCTTGGCGATCAGGCTGGCGAAGGTGATCGGACATCCCAATCCGTTCACGGGGTCGCAGACGTCATCCGCCGCCTTGAGGCTGAACACGTCGATCTTGTCGATGTCGGATTTATCGATCGACCAGCTCGTCAATGCGCCGCCGATACCGAACGGATGAACACGATCCCACAACCGGAATCCGTCGATTTGCGCGTTCAGCGACACGCCCGGCGCAAGCGGCAGATTATGGCCATTGACGGAGAGGGCGAATCCACCGGCGCGGAACTGCACGCGGTGCTGTTTCACGAGATTCGCGGAGAGGTAATCGGCTCCGCCGCGGAAGTTGCCGCCGGACGTGCTGAATACCTCGGCCATCACGCCGTGACCGAAATAGCCGACACAATAGTGAAGATCGGGACGGATGTCCGAGTACGCGCCGAGGTGAAAGCCGTCCGTGTAGGTGTCGACGTACTTGTTCACGTCGGCGGCCAGTTGCTGTCCGTTCTTTACGAGCGCAAGCAGGTCTTTCCAGTGCTGCGTCGCCTGCGTGCCTCCCAGCGCGTCGCGGACGGCCTTGAGCCACTTGACCGTCTCGAACGCCCATCGCACCGCGCTCTTGCCGTCCTTGAACACCTCCGTTGGAATCCACAATGGCAATGCGAGATCGCTGCTGCCGAACAGATTCCCGGCGCTCGTGCCGGCGCAGAACGCGCCGAGCGTACATTGCGAGCGCTTGGTGATTCCGTAGCAGCCTTTCACCGACGCGAAGTCGGCGAGAAAACCCGACTCCAGTTCGTTCTTGTGGTTGTCGAGGACCGCCTGCCCGTCCGTTGCCGTGTTGAATGCGTCGTTCGCGGCGTTCTGTACTTCGTGAATCCGCGCATCCAGCCGTTGCTGCATCTGCGCCTGCATGTTGTTCCACGCCTGCTGGCCGTTTGCGACCGCCTGCGTAATCTGGTTCTGAAGAGCGGTTTGAAACTGAGTTAGCGTCGTTTGCGGGTTGATGCTCTTGAGAGCGGTAACGATGTTCGCGAGCTGTCTATACAAAGCCTTCGTTTTGTCGATGACATTGCGGATGTCCTGCGCGGAAACGGATGTCAGCAGTTGCGACGCCGATTTCGCGGCGGCGACTTTCGCGATGAGCGCCTGGACGTCCTGCAGGAGTGCCAACGTGTCGGCTTTGAGTTTCTGCAGCGTCGTTACCGTGAGCTGCGGACCGAAGGCCGAATCGAACAGGCTCTTCGCGAGCGCGCTGCTCTGCGAAGCGACCGACTGCGTGCAGGCGCTACAGTTGTTCTTGACGATCGTCTCGATGTCGTTCTCGAAGCTGGGCTCGAAGCCGTAAATCGTCTGCTGCAGTTTATCGATCTTCACCTGAAGGTCGGCGAGATAGTCGTCCTCTGTTTTTTGAAGCGCCCGCTGGCACTCGGAAGAGACGGTGTTCTCGACGTAATTGGCCCAATAAGCCGCATCGTGCTGGTTGCAATTACAGAGACAGGCGCCGTCCGAGTCCGCCGTACCGGCGGCGCTCGAGCCGCTCTGCAACTCCGAAAGCGCCTTCTGCAGAACCGACTCGAGGAGCTGAAGATCATGCATGATCTTGAAGTTGTTGCTGACGTCGATGTAATCAGGCGTGCCGTTGAGCGTCGTCAGCTGCGTCCACGTCGGCGCGGGATACGGTGTGGAAGACGACAACAAGTTGTCCGAACACTGCGGCTTCAGCTGCGCGGCCGCCGTGAATGCGCACAGGACGAGTGGAATGGCACACAGGAACAGCCGCCCGTGTCGCGCCATGGAGGCCGCCTTTCAGTTGTCGGGGTTCTCAGTCGGACCGACGACAACATACGTCCGGCAACACTGCATGGCAATAGCCGCAGATGTGGTGCGATATCTTTCGCATGCACGATGCTCCTTTTGGATTCGCAAGGAGGAGTCATGTGTCGCTGCCGGGCCGCGGTTCCGTCGCGGCTCGGCGCTTACGCCTGCTCCTCCTGCCGAGCGGTCGTGACAGGCGAGGGCGCGGGAGCCGGTGCCGGCTTCGCCGCTGCTGCGACGGAGCCTTTCGGACGGCCGCGGCGGCGGAGATCGCGTTGAGGTTCGACACCAGCGATGCGACGGCGGCGGCGCCGGGATCGCGCGCGATGCCCTTCGCAATCGAGTAGACCTGGAGAGCATCGGCCGCGAGAGTCGCCTTCCGCGAGGCCATCGTGAACTTCAGACTGTTGGCGAACGAGGTCACCTTGTCCTGAACCGGGCGAGAGGCTTCGATGAACTAGAGCGTGTCGCGGGCGGCGGTGACATCGAGTTTGCCGGTGCCCTGAAGCTCCGGAGTCTGCTCGACCGCGGCGATCGCCGTGGCGAGGAACTCGGTGGAAACGTTCAGGTGAGAGCGGACGAAGTTCGCAGTGGCGGGACGCGTGATCTCCAGCTTCGGAATGATCGCTGTGATCTGCCGCCGCGCCTCCACTGCCCGTCAGCGTTTCTCCGTCCGCCCACTGGTTCCCGTCGGGCGAGGTTTTCTCGTGAGCTGGCACTGCAGCAGGTTCCAAACCGGCGTCGTGCTTCGAGGCATGTTGGTCTCGACCCACGAGACCAGCGTGGAGATGTCGCCGGTGTCGGCGTAGTTCCCCCAATTGGCCACGGGGCCGTTGCTCATCAAACTGCACGCTGTTCGTCGCCGCCGGGATGTCGATCTCGCTTCGCTGATGCGATCCCTCTGGCTCGCGCCGAGAAACGTGGCTCGCTATCTGTGTATGTGGGCGAGCCGCGTGTCGCGTTAGCCGGTAGGACGTCGAAAACGTGGCGGCCACGTATCATCGATGAACGGCCCGCGGCCGGGCAGCGTCAAGCTCGATTTTTACGGCATTCATGCCGTAATCTGCATTCATGGACTGGCACCTTTCCTACGCCGTCTCCCGGGCCCTCGTGCTTCAGATTGGTCCCGGCGGCGAGCTGCTGGCGCGCAACTCGGTCTCCCGCCAACCCTACGTGCTCGCCCCGGATGGCCTGCCGGTCCTGCTCGCGTTCGCCGGCGGCCGCACTCCCGCCGATGCATTGACACAGCTTCGGACCAAGTGGCGCATCGACGACGACGGCTTCACCACGGTGGTGACCGCGCTCGTCACGAACAACCTCCTGACCCCGGCCGCTGACGCCGGAGCGGAGAGCTCGCTCGCCACCGGCGGCTTCGCCTCGCCGCTCACCCACTTCCAGATGATCCGCGACAGCGTGCGGGTCCTGAGCTATCAGCGGGCCATCCAACGGCACTGTCCCGGCCGGACCGTGGTGGAGATCGGTTGCGGCTCCGGAATCCTGTCCATCTTCGCCGCTCGCGCCGGAGCGCGGCGCGTCATTGCCATCGAAGAGAGTCAGATCGCCGATCTCGCGGCGGAGATGTTCCGCGCCAACGGCGTATCCGATCGCATCGAGCTTCGGCGCGCCAACAGCCGCGACGTGTCGCTCGATGAGCGCGCCGACGTCGTGATCCACGAAGTGCTGGGCGCGGATCCGTTCTGCGAGAACCTGCTCCCGTTCATCGAGGACGCCCGCGAGCGTCTGCTCGCTCCGAACGGACGATTGATTCCGTCCGTGCTCGAAGTCTGCTGCGTCGGCTTCGAAGTGCCGGACCGGCCGTATCTCGACCGCAGCCGCGCTCATGCCGAGCTGTTGGAGCTCGAAGGGCTCTACGGCCTCGACTTCAGCGCACTCCGCCGCTTTTTGGATGCCGAGCCCGGCATCTTCAAGCGTCCGCTCGGGGATCTCGGGAAGACGCAGTTCGAGCCGCGGATCCTGACGGACGAGTTGCAACTCTATCGCCTCGATCTCGCTGCCGATTCATCGCCCGACGTCGCGCCGCGGCAGGATCTCCACCTCCGTACCGTCCGTGCGGGAAGCCTCGGGGGCTTGCTGGTCTACTTCCGTGCGCATCTCGACGAAGAAACGGTCCTCAGCACCTCGCCCTCCGCTCCGCACACCTGCTGGTCCTGGAGCGCGCGTTCGCTCGATCGGCTCGTCATCGTGGAACCGGGACAGGACATTCCGATCGTTACGCAGCTCCGCACCGTCCTCGGAGTGCAGTACCTCGGCGTGGCGCTCGCCTGAACGCATGACCCCGCCGTGCCGGAAAATTGGATTTCCTTAACAACGCTGAGGTTGACTCACCATTTTTCCATACGTATTCTTGTAGGCGCACTAGTGCGGTGCTCATAGGAAAGGAGAATTGAACATGAACAAGGAAGAAACCATCCAGCTCGATCTGAACGTCGAAACCCTCGCCCTCCTCGGCAGTTATCAGTCGGGCGGCGGCGACAAAGTCACCAGCGATTTCTCGCAACCCATCCGCTGCTGCGGCGGGACGGGCTCGGAGTGCACTCCCCCCACCTGTTGTCCGTAACGACAGAGCTCTCGTGAGAGACGCCGCTTCACAGGTGGCGTCTCTCCTCTTCATCAACGCATGCCGTGGAAACCTCTGCTCGACGGCGCGCAACGCGACGCCGCGGTGGCTACTGTGCGCGACATCGTCGCCGCACTGGCCGATCCTCCGCCCTGCACCCTCCTCGAAGACCAGTCGGAAGCCTCCGTGCGCGTCACGAACGCCAGCCTCGCTCTGGGCGATGCCGGCACAGCGGTCAGCTTCGGCTATCTCTCTCTCGTCGATGCTGACGAGCGCGAGCAGTACGCCGCCTCTTCCCGCCGATTGATCACGAACGCCGCCGGCGTCCTGGCCAGTCAGACGATGATGCCGACACTCTTCGGCGGCTTCGCCGGAATCGCATGGGCGCTGGCGAAGCTGCGCGCCTGGAAGGTCGTAAATGTTGGCGAACCTTCGTTCAGTGTCGTCGACAAGGCTCTGTTGCAGTACGTCGATCGCGACGACTGGCCGAATGCCGTCGAGCTGATTTACGGCCTCGCCGGGGTTCTCGTGTACGCCTTGGCGCGTCTACCCAATCCCGATGCCGTGCGCATCCTCGAACGGGGGGTGAATGCCTTCGAGGTGAGCGCGGAAAAGACGGCCGAGGGCTACACGTGGTTCGTGCCGGCGGCGTTTCTGCGCTCGGCTACGCTCGAACGCGCTCCGGAAGGCTGCTACAACCTCGGCCTCAGCCACGGTAACCCTGGTGTCATCTCCGTCGTCGCGGAGATCCATCATCGTGGTATCGATCCGCCGCGCACCCGGCGGCTGCTCGAAGAAAGCGTACGCTGGGTGCTCGCGCAGGAGCTCGACGGCGGAATGTTCCCGTCGCTGACCGGCCCAGGCGTCGATCCCAAGCCGGCGCGGGTGTCGTGGTGTTACGGCTCGCCCGGAATCCCGATCGCGCTGTTGCGGGCCGCGCGCGCGCTGGGCCGCGAGGACTGGCACCAGACGGCGCTGCGCCTCGCCCGGGTTGCCGCTGAGACTCCGTTCGAAGTGTCCGGCGTCAACGACCCGCCGTTCTGCCATGGCGCGGTCGGATTGATGCACCAGTTCAACCGCCTTCATCAGGAAACCGCCATCCCGCTCTTTGCCGATGCGGCGCGAGCCTGGTTCGAGCGGACGCTGGCGTTCCGCGTGGAAGGCGAAGGGGTGGCGGGATTCTTCGCGCGATCGCTCGGCGTCGCGAATTACCCGGAGCCCGGATTGCTCTACGGAGCTGCTGGAATCGCGGCAGCACTTGCTGCGGCCGTCTCCGACGTCGAGCCGTCATGGGACGCGATGTTCGCGTTGAGTGATGCGGGGAGCTCGTGAGCCACGAGCATCGCGGAGGCGGGTGCTTCTTCCTCCGCACCCCTCTGCTGCCGTTTGACACGCTGGTCGACTGGGCAAACGCCGGCCCTGGCGAAGACGGTCTGATCGCGCATCTGCGCGCGCTCGCGGAGCGCCCCGAGATCGCCGAGGCTCTGGCGATCGCGTCCGCGGATCTCGGCGCAGCGCTGGCGGAGGAGCCGTCGAGGAAGGTGCTGCTCGCACTGGCGCGCTACGTCACGCGCATGTCGTCGCGGGCGACTCCGTTCGGCCTCTTCGCCGGCTACAGCGTCGGCATTCTCGGCGAGGCGACGAACCTCGAGCTGCCGCCCCTCGCCGAGTACGCGCGGCGCACGGAGCTCGGCCTCGACCTGCTGATGCGCATATCCGACGCGCTGGACGAAGAGACACGGCAGCGCGCGCCGCTGATTCCGACCTCCACACGCTACGAGGTGGCGGGCCAGGTCCGATACGTCGAAGAGCGCGGAGTGGAGCATCCGTTGCGCGCCGCGCGCGCCGGACGCGAGCTGCGCACCGCGCTGGCGCTGGCGGCCCAGCGGCTGCCGGCGCAGGAGCTCGCTGCGGCGCTGGCGAGCGAGCTCGCCGCGCCGATCGAGGCGGCGGAGCGCTACGTGGGCCAGCTCGTTGCGAACCAGCTCCTCGTGCCGGATATCCGGCCCCGTCCTACGGCGGACGATACGGCACACGACTTCGCCGTTCGCCTTCACGCCATCGGTGCGCCGCAGGCGGCCTCGATCGACGCGCTCACCGACGATCTGCGGCGCATCGACGCGGCGCCCATCGGCACCGCCGGCTATGACGCCGTGCGCGAGCATCTCGTCGATCTCGCTCCAGGCGCGACGCCGAACCGGGAGCTCGTGGCGACGTTGCACAAACCGGCTGCAGGGCTCACGCTCGACCGCCGTATCGCCGGCGGGCTCCTCGATGCCGCCGAGGTGCTGCGCCGTCTGTTCGCCTCGCCGGAGAGCGACGCGCTGCACGTTTTTCGCGACACGTTCCGGGCACGATACGAGACGCAATTCGTGCCGCTGCTGGAGGTGCTCGACGAGGAGCTCGGCATCGGCCTTCCCGGCTTTGGCCCTCCGGCCGCGGACGATCTGCCGCTACTCCGCGACGTGCCGTTGCGCGCGACGCCGGAATCGCAGCTCTTCGCACCGGTGCATGCGGTGCTGCTCGAGAAGTTGGGAACGTTGCTGCGCGACGGGCGGCAGGAACTGCTCCTCACCGATGCCGATGTCGAGCGGATGGCGGTCGCGGATCCGCTGCCGCTGCCCGACTCCTTCGCCGGAATGGGCGTCCTCGGCACCGACGGGACGTTCGTGCTGCATGCGATCACCGGCCCCTCGGGGGCACAGTTCGTGGCCCGCTTCTGCAATGGGGACGAACGGCTCTCGCGCTGCGTCCGGGAGTGGCTTGGGGAGGAGGAGGATCTTGCGCGTCAGGCCATCTTCGCCGAGGTGGTTGCAATGCCGGACGAGCGCGACGCGAATGTCGTCGTTCGCCCGGCATTCACCGGGCATGAGATTCCCTTCCTGGCGACGTCGAGCCAGCCGCCGGAGCGGCAGATCGAGGCCTGCGACCTGCTCCTCGGCATCCGCGAAGGCCGGCTGCGGCTCTGGTCGCGCTCGCGCAATCGCGAAGTCATCGCCCGTGTCACGAATGCTCACAATTTCCGCGGCCGCGGCGTGAGCGCCTATCGCTTCCTCGGCGCGCTGCAGCGGCAGCGGATCGCCGGCGCCCTCGCCTGGAACTGGGGACCGCTCTTGATGCTGCCCGACCTGCCGCGCGTACGTCATGGCAATGTCGTGCTCGCACGGGCGCGCTGGACCATGACGCGATCGGAGGTGCAGGCGCTCGGCGCCGACATCGCGAAACGCCGCGGAATGCCGCGATTCGTCCTGCTGGACCACCTCGACCAGGAGCTGCTGATCGATTGGCAGAACCCCCTCTCCATCGACGCATTTCTGGCCACGGCGCCGGCCTCCGGCACGATCGCCGTGCAGGAGCTGCTGCCGCAGCCGGACGCGATGCCGGTGCGCGGTCCGGAGGGACGGTTCACGAACGAGATCGTCATTCCGTTCCTCCGCCGCCAGCCGCGCCCCGCCGTAGCGATCCCGGTCGAGGAGACGCCGTCGCGCATCCGCAATTTCGCCCCGGGCGGCGGTGACTGGCTGTTCTGGAAGCTGTACACCGGCTATTCCACCGCCGACCGGCTGCTGGTGGAATCGATCGCGCCGGCGATGCGGCGCCTTCAGCAGGAAGGGCGGATGTCCTCGTGGTTCTTCGTCCGCTACGGCGATCCCGATCATCATCTGCGGCTGCGCATCCGGGGCGGTGATGCGGGCGACCTGCTGAAGGAGCTCGGAACGCTCTTCGCTTCGCTGATGGAGAGCGGCTGGCTTTCGAAGGTCCAGCTCGACACGTATACGCGCGAGCTGGAACGCTACGGCGGCGCCGATCAGATCGACCGCATCGAGACGCTCTTCGCCGCCGACAGCGTCGCCGTGGCCGCCGCGCTGCCGTCCATGCAGAGCGATGCGACGCTGCGGTGGCAGACGGCCGCCTGGGGAGCCGACCGCCTGATCGATGACCTTGGCGTTCGGGAGAGGCACAAGCTCGCGTTGCTCGAGCATCTCTCCCGGGAGTTCGGGAACGAGATGGACGACGGCCGCGCCACGCGCGAGGCGCTGGCGCGCAAAACGCGCGAGACGCGCCTCGGTCTCGACGCGATCTTCGACGACGCGGCGCTCCGCCCCTGGCAAGCGGCCTACGACCACCGATCCGCCGTCATTGCCTCGCTCGCGCTCCGCGTCGACCGCGAGCCGCCGTTCGAAGACGGCATCGTAGCCAGTCTGCTTCACCTCCATCTCAACCGCGTGTTTCGCTCGTCGCCACGGGAGCAGGAACGGGTGCTGTATGACCTGCTGCTGCGCAGAGAGCGGTCACGGGCGGCGAGGAGCGGCGCGGTGTCGCGCGTCACGGACTGAAAAGAGGCAACAGCAACGGCTGCTGGCGCACGGCGTCGAGCTTCGGGTCCGGTGCGGCGTCGTCGCCGAGCGCGTCGGCCAGCAATGGACGCACCTCCGGCCGCAGATCAAGTGCGATCGCGCCGGCATCGACGAGACTTCCGAGCGTTTCGACCACCTGCGCGCGCGCGTCGACGCCGGGAAGCAGTGCCTCGAGCGACTTCCGGATCGGGCCCCACGTGCGGAAGCTGATCAGCGACGCCAGCACGATCCGGTCGCGCGCGAGAACGACGCCGGGCCACTTGATCGAGGTGAACACATCGTAATCCGCCCCCGCGTTCGTCATTGCTCCGAACCATTCGCCCTGATGTTTCGCCCCCAGGGCGATCACCTCCTCGAGCGCGCCGGCGTTGCGGAGATAGCGCGAGTTCTCCATCAGGTGCCAGACCGCGTCCCACGGCCGTTCCCCTCGCACCAGTTGCTTCACGTAATCGATCCCGGCCGATGACGTCCGCAGGCACTCGGCCATCTTGCGCGTGTAGGCGAAGCGCTCCGGGTAACCGACCGCCAGCGAGTCGTTGCGGAACACTTGTGTCGCGATCGATGGGCGGAGGTACTGGAACTGCCGCGGCGACGGCGTCAGCGGCGGCGTCCGCACCACCAGCACGACCGTCGGCTGGCTGATGTGCCACACCTGATGAATGAATCGCTCCCCCGCCTCGATGGCCCGCACCCTCCCCTCGCTGATGGCCTCGATTCCCTTCAATTCGAGCGCGCCGGCGTGTACGGTCTCATCGATCGCGTCGCCCTCGAATCGATACGTGCAGTGGATCGTGACGCCCGAGAGGTTCATGAACGCGCCGGAGAAGTCGTGATCGTGGACGACCACTTCGGGGGTCGTATAGACGTAGACGTTCACGTAGAAGTGGGGATTCGACCAGACGGTGAACGCCGGAGGGCCGAGTGGCCCGAACGGATTGCAGGCGTCGGGGAGGTCGGGCGTGGTGAGGGTCCAGTCGGCGAGCGCGCCGAGATCGTACTCGCGGTCGGGACGGCTCTCGGCCAGCACGCGCGACGCGATCGCCGGCAGGTCGGCCGGCTCGTAGCCTGCCCCCTTCCACTCCGCATCGATCCGTCCGGCGAGACTTCGGAGGGCAGCGATCATGTCCGCTCGACTTTCCGGCTGAATTATGGCAAACGTGCGGGCATGGAACAACGGATGGAAGTCGTCGAGTGTCATGCCGGAGCGACGACCTTCCGGATGCTCGTCTCCAACAAGCGGGAGCACAATCGTGTGCAGACCCTCGCCACGAAGGAGCCGGAGACCATCCGTTGGATCGCCGAACAATTCGGTGCGGGGGACACGCTGTTCGATATCGGCGCGAATATCGGGATCTTTGCGATTCTCGCCGCCGCGCAGAACCGGGCCGGAACGGTCGTGGCGGTCGAGCCGATGGCGTCATCGTTCGCCCGCCTTTGCGAAAACGCGGTGCTCAATGGTCTCGCCAATCTCCGCCCCTGGTGCGTCGCAATCGGGGCGGAAAACGGCGTCGCCGAGCTGCAGCTGGCCAGTCTCGAGGCCGCCTCCTCGATGCACTCCCTCGGCGCGTCGGAGCGGACCGAGCCGTTCGGAGAGCACGTCGTGATGCGCGCCGGCGTCGGCGTCGTGACCATCGATTCCCTCGCCGCGCGGGCCGGCGTTCCGACGCTGATGAAAGTCGACGTCGACGGCGGCGAAGACGACGTCCTCGCCGGTGCGACGGCCGTCCTGCACGACCCGCGGCTTCGCTCCGTCCTCCTCGAATTCAACTGGATCGCCGGCGCGCCCCAGACGCGCCGCGACGCACCGCTCCTCCGCGCCGGCTTTACGCTCGACGAGGTCGGAGTCGAGTACGAGCGCGGTCCGGTGCGGTGGCAGAACGGGATTTACCGGCGAGGGTGAAACAGCCGGGTTGCTGAGTTGCTAGGTTGCTGGGTGGGACCGAGCAACCCAGAGCCGACGTTCGCCTCGCCGTCACCCGAGCGGAGTGCGGCGGCCATGCCGCCGCTGATTCTCGTGAGGGCGGCCATGCCGCCCGGCCACCGCGCGGCATGGCCGCCGCACTCCGCGTTTCAACGTTGAACGTCCACCATCATTCACAACGGCTGCGGCCCAAACGTCTCACTGATCACCCGTTCCGGATCCACATCGAGATCGCTCAGCGCGGCATTCACCCTCTGCAGGAACGGATCGAAGCCGCACACCATGATGGAGGCCTCGGTGATGATCCGCTTGTTGCGGTCGATCAGCGTTTCGATGCGGCCGCTCTCGTGCACGATCGCGCCGCTGCGGGCGAGCGGATCGAAGTCGCCGGCGTAGAGGATGTGGCGCTTGTCGGGCTCGTAGAGGACGAAGATCCGGCGCGGATCTTTTTTCGCCAGCATGTGCAGGACGATGCTGCGGATCGGCGCGATGCCGGTGTCGCCGGCGAGGAAGATCACGTCGCGCGTGGAGTCATCGGGCAGGAGAAACGAACCGTACGGTCCGTCGACGGCGATCTCCGATCCCGCTTTCAATCGCGCGAGCGCTTCGCCCCCTTTGCCCGGTCCGATGCGCACGCAGAGCTGCACGGCCTGCGGACGCTCGGGCGCGGATGCGATCGTGTACGCGCGCGAGACCCCTTCCGGAAATCGGAAGTTCACCCACTGTCCCGGCCGGAATGCGAAGCCGTCTTCGTTGAAGGCGATGGTGAGCTGCAACACCTTCGGCGCGAGCTCTTCGATCTCCGTGACGACCGCTCCGCGCGCGTTCACCGCTTCAGCTCCACATGCCGGACTTTGCGATCCTGGTGATCTTCTTGAGGATGCGGTCTTTCTTGAAGCCGCGGAGGTGGTCGACGAAGAGCGTGCCGTTGAGGTGATCGATCTCGTGACACATCGCACGCGCCATGAGGCCGTCGCCCCACATCTCGCGCTCGACGCCGTTGCGGTCGAGGTAGCGCAGCTTCACGCGCTCGGGCCGCGTGACCACTTCGACGAAGTCGGGGATGGAGAGGCACCCTTCTTCCTCGGTGATCTCCCCTTCCGCCTCGATCATCTCCGGATTGATGAAGACGTGCAGCTCCTCGGGGCGCTTGCCGACGGAGAGGTCGATGATCATCAGGCGCTTCGACACACCGACCTGGTTCGCGGCGAGGCCGACTCCGGGCGCGGCGTACATGGTGTCGACCATGTCGTCGATGAGGGTCTGCAGCGACGCATCGATCTCCGTCACCGGCTCGGCCGGTTTGCGGAGAACGTCATCGCCGTATTTGCGGATCGGAAGAACGGACACGGTGCTTATGCGCCTCTCTTTTTCAGGTTGTCGATCATCGCCTCGACCGTGTGCTTCGCGCGCTTCTTGTAGAAATCGTCGAGCACTCTGCGGATGCCGGGATGCCTGCTCAGCGCGCCGTCGAGCTTGTTCTTGTCGAGGCGCAACAGTTCCGTCGGTCGCGATGCGGTGATCGTTGCCGTGCGTGGCTTGCCGGTCAACACGCTGACTTCTCCGAAAAAATCCCCTTCGCCGAGCTTGGCGAGATAGACGCTGCCGCTGTTTCCGGTGCCGCGCGTGTAGACTTTCACCTCGCCGCTGACGATGACGTACATCGCCGTGCCGGTCTCCCCTTCGCTGATGATCACGGCCCCTTCGTCGAACTGCTCGAGCTCCATCTCGCGCACGACCGCTTCGCGCTCGTCGGTGGTGAGCTCTTCGAACAACGGGCTCTTCGGAACGGAGCGATTGAAGAGCGGCTCGTCCTTGCCGGCGACGACCGGCGCGGGCGTGGGCTTCTTCGCCGCGAGCTGTTCCTGGACCTTCTCCGCCTTCTTGCGGACGGCGATCGCCTGCACGGTGAGACCGTTGTCGTCGTAGTACTTCGCCGTCGCTTCGTACTGCGTGGCGGCGTCGTCGAGCTGGCCGGCGCCCGCGAGCGCGTCGGCGTACTGCAGGCGGATGCGCGGGTTCGACGGGTACTTCTCGTGCTCTTTTTTCAGCAGCGGAACGGCGCGCGCGTACTCTTTTTTGGCGAGAAGTGTTGCGCCGCTTTCGGTCTCGTCGGCCATTTGCAGAGAAGATAACAGATCGGAGTGCGGCGGCCATGCCGCCGCTGCATTCCTGTACGAGCGGCCATGCCGCTCGTAGCGATCAAAACTTGATCCGTTCGAGCTCCTGCTTCGCGGACGCGGCCGAGGTGGAGTACGGATAGCGCTTGACGCACTCGTCGAACGCCTGCTTGGCGAGCTGCAGGTCGCCGCTCTTCTCCAGCGCGACGCCTGCTTTGAACGCGGCGTCGGGCGCTTTGTTCTGATCGCCGTATTCGTTGGTCACGCGGCGAAAGTACTTGATCGCGTTCGTGTAGTCCTTCGATGCGAAGAAGGTCTCGCCGATCCAGTAGAGCGCGTTGTCGGCGAGCTCGCCGCTCGGATCGGAATCGAAGACCTGCTGGAACGCTTTGCGCGATTCGGCGAGCTTGCCGCGGCCGTAGAGCATGAGGGCGGCGCGGTAGTTGTCGGCGATCTGCGCGCCGACGATGGCGCGAGACGGCTGGGGCTCGGCGGGTGCAGGTGCGGGTTGCACCGCCGCGGGTGCGGACGCCTGCGCCGGTGCCACCGCGACCTCGGCCTGCTCGATCCTCGCGATGCGATCGCTCAGCACGTCCATCCGCTCCAGCATCTCGGTCATCGACGTCTGCATGTCGCTCAGTCGCTGATCGACCGAGGGGCCGGGCGGAGGGGGCGTCGGGACGTCGTCCTCCTTCTCCTTTGCCGCCTGCGTGGAGCCGCAGGCGGTGGCGAGAAGGATGAGGATCAACGCCCCGAGTTTCTTCATGACGTCTTGGTCGCGTTCAGGCGGTGGCGCGCCTTGTCGGCGTAATCGCTCTTCGGGAACTCGCTGATCACGCGCTCGTAGTAGAGCTTCGCTTCGTTGTTGCGTCCGAGGCCGCTGAGCGACGTGCCGAGGTCGTAGAAGACGGCGTCGCGCTCGGTGTAGTTCGGAAACGTATCGACGAGCGTGTTCAGCCGCTGCAGCGCCGCGAAGTAGCTCCGGCGCTTGATGTAGTAGCGGGCGATCATGTGCTCGTGCTTCGCCAGGCGGTCCTGCACCTCGTGCAGCTTTGCATCCGCCTCCGTGCGCAGCGGGCTGCGCGGATAGGCGCGGATCATGTCGTTGAACTTCTCGAGCGCCTCACGCGTCTTCTGCTGATCGCGATCGGGCTTCTCCATCTGCTTGTACGACACCATCGCGATCTGCAGCATCGCGTAGTCGCCCTTGTCGGACGTCGGGTAGCGATTGATGAAGTCGCGGTACTTGTACTGCGCCTCGACGAGGTTCACCGGATCGCCCTGCTGGTAGTACGTGTCGGCGACGCGGAGCAGCGCGCGGCGTCCGAGCGGATCGTTCGGATAGTTCTCGTAAACGTAGGAGAAGTAGCTGCGCGCCTTCTGCCAGCGCTTCTTGGTGAAGAAGGCCTCGCCCTTTTCGAAGAGCTGCTCCTTCGTCAGTTTGGTGAACTCCGGATCGACGGCCGCGACCACGCGCCGCGGCGCGCGAACGCCGTGACGGCACCCGGCGAGCGCGAGAATCACGATCGCCGTCAACGCTAAGGTTCTACGGAAATTCAAACTTCCTCCTATGCAACGTGCGATGAAACACTGGTCCGGATTGCTTCCATTGCAGCGCCCCGGTCCGGTTTGCCGAAAATCGCCGAGCCGGCCACGAGAATGCGCGCTCCGGCGGCGACCACGAGCGGCGCGGTCGTTTCATCGATCCCGCCGTCGACTTCGATCTCCACCGGAAGGCCCCTCTCCCGGACCATCTGCGAGATATGACGAATCTTGGGCACAACAGGTTCGATGAATTTTTGTCCGCCGAACCCGGGATTCACGGTCATGACGAGCACGAAGTCGCAAAACTCGATCGCCGTCGACAGCGCCTCGGCCGGCGTCGCGGGGTTGATGGCGATGCCCGCCTTCGCTCCCCCATCGCGGATCAGTTGCAGTCCGCGCTGCAGATGCGCCTCGGCTTCGAAGTGGATCGAGATCATGTCCGCGCCTGCATCGAGGAAGCTGCCGATGTAGAGCTGCGGCTGCTCGATCATCAGATGACAGTCGAATTTCAGCTGCGAGTGCTTGCGGCACGCCTTCACGATCGCCGGACCGATGGTGAGGTTCGGCACGAAGTGGCCGTCCATGACGTCGAGGTGCAGGACGTCCGCCCCCTGTTCGACGGAGGCGATCTCGTCCGCGAGCTTCGAGAAGTCGGCGGAGAGAAGCGATGGGGCGAGTTTGATCATGGAGTTGCCGGTTACCAGTTGCCAGTTGCCCGGCAACCGAGAACTGGTAACCGGCAACTCATCGAACGGGCGCCGGAGGCGTTTGTTCGATGATATTCGTTTCTTCCGCCTTGCTGACGACGACCGAGATCGCGTCGCGGCCGCTCACCGGCGCGCCGCGCAGCGGAAACTGGCGAATGATAATGCCATCGGCGATGCCGGGATACGCCTCGAACTTCACCGTCGCGACGTGTAACCCATTTGCTTCCAGTCCGGGACGTACCTGATCGAGCGGATGATCGATGAGGTCGGGCATCACATACGTGTTCGACGCGACCGGCACGTTGACGAGCAGCGAGACGGGCGACTGCGCCGCGACGACGGTGCCGACCGGCGGCTCGCTCGCCACGATCCCCTCCTTCTCCGACGCCGCCTCGACGTACGTCAGGTTCCCCATCTTGAGGTTCTGCTGTCCGAGCCGCAGCAGCGCGGTGCGCGGCGACTGCGCATTCAGATCGGGAACGCGGATGACGAGCGGTCCCGCCGACAATTCGACTCGGATCCGCGATCCGCGCTTGACGAAGCTCGTCGCGCCGGGCTCGCGGTTCTGCCACGCGACGTAGCCGGCCGGCACTTTGTCGGAGTTGCGCGTATGTCTCGTCTCGACGTCGAGGCCGATGCCGGCGTCGAGACAGAGCGCATTCGCTTCGGCCACCGACTTGCCGATCAGGTTCGGCGTCGGCAGCGAACGGCCGCGCACGAAGAAGTTGAACCAGAAGTACGAGCTGAAGCCGAAGAGGACGACGACCAGACCGCCGAAGAGAACGTTGTAGAAACAGCCGCTCTTCATCGTCTCTGCTCAGGCCTCTCCGAATCGTGCGACTGCGCCGGGCGCGGCTTCGCCGGTTGTTGCGACGGGTGCTCGGAACGGTACTCCGCTTCGTCGTACTTGCGATCCCCTTTCGCCACGTAGATCGGAATCAGCGCCTGCTGCCAGACGTCCTCCACCCGCTCGGCGAAGACGAAGTTCAGTCCCTCTTTCACTTCCTCCGGCACTTCGGTGAGGTCTTTCCGATTCCCCTCGGGCAGCACGACGGTCTTGATGTTCGCGCGCTGCGCGGCCATCACTTTTTCCTTGATGCCGCCGACGGAAAGGACTTTGCCGCGCAACGTGATCTCGCCCGTCATGGCGACGTCGTGCCGCACCGGACGCTCCCCCATCACCGAGGCGATGCAGCTCGCGATCGCCACGCCGGCCGACGGCCCGTCTTTCGGGATCGCGCCCGCCGGGAAGTGGATATGGATGTCGAACTCGTTGAAGAGCCGGTCCTCGATGTTCAGGTCCTTCGCCTTCGAGCGCACGTACGAGTATGCGGCGGAGACCGACTCGCGCATCACGTCGCCGAGCTGGCCGGTGACGGTGGTGCGTCCGCTGCCCGGCATCCGCGTCGCTTCGATGAACATGATCTCACCGCCGAAGCTGGTCCAGGCGAGACCGGTGGTGACGCCGATCTCGGGATGGCGCTCCGCGAATTCGTGCTCGAACGCCGGGAGGCCGAGGTACGGCTCGACGTCGGCTTTCGACACGTGGAAGGCCGGCCCGCTGTCCGCTGTCTGCGGTCCGCTGTCTTCGCTTGCCACTTTCCGCGCGATCTTGCGCATGATGGTCGCGAGCTTCCGCTCCAGATTGCGCACGCCCGCTTCGGCGGTGTAGTCGCGAATGACCGAGAGAATCACATCGTCATCGATCGTCACCTGCGACGTGTCGAGACCGTGGTTCTCGAGCAGCTCCGGAATCAGATGCTTCTTCGCGATCTGCAGCTTCTCGTTCTCGGTGTAGCCGGCGAGGCGGATCACTTCCATGCGATCGCGCAGCGGGCCGGGAATGCCGTCGAGCACATTCGCCGTGGCGATGAAGAGCGTGTGCGAGAGGTCATACGGGATTTCGAGATAGCGATCGACGAAGGCGTGGTTCTGCTTCGGATCGAGGACTTCGAGAAGCGCCGAAGCAGGATCGCCGCGGAAGTCTTTCCCGATCTTGTCGATCTCGTCGATCATGATCAGCGGGTTGTTCACGCCGACCTGGATGTAGCTCTGAATGAGCTTGCCCGGCATCGCGCCGATGTACGTCTTGCGATGTCCGCGAATCTCCGATTCATCCGTCACGCCGCCGACCGCCATGCGCACGAACTTGCGTCCGAGCGCGTCGGCGATGGCTGCGCCGAGGGAGGTTTTGCCGACGCCCGGAGGCCCGGCGAAGCAGAGGATCGGTCCCTTGAGATCGCCTTTCAGTTTGAGCACGGCGAGAAATTCGAGCACGCGCTCTTTGACCTTTTCGAGCCCGTAGTGACGCTCGTCGAGCATCTCCTCCGCGCGCTTCAGGTCGAGACGGTCTTCGGTTTTTTCGGACCACGGCACCTGGAACACCGTGTCGAGATGGCCCTTGATCACGGCGTAGTCGGAGGACGACGGCGAGAGCTGGCCGAGGCGATTGACCTCCCGGCGCAGTTGCAGCTTGTGCTCTTCGGCGAGCGGCAGCGCTTCGATGCGCTCGCGATAGGTGTCGGCCTCGCGGTCGGCCTGGTTCGCTTCGCCCAGCTCGTCCTGGATGACGCGCAGCTGTTCGCGCAGGTAGTTCTCGCGCTCGCGGCGATCGATGGAGGTCTGGATCTGCCGCTGCAGTTCGCGGTCGACGGTCGCTTTGCCGAGGTCGCGCTGGATCCAGTCGATGAGCAGCTCGATCCGCTCGATCGGATTCACCGTTTCGAGCAGCAGCTGCTTTTCTTCGAGCGGGAAATTGACGAACGAGGAAAGCAGATCGGCGAAGGTGTCGGGACCCTCGACGATGTTCATCTTCAAAATGTTGAGCAGCTCGTTCGAATATTTGTTGTCGCTCTCGACGAGCTTCTCGAACAGGCTGAGCGCGCGGTTCATCAGCTGTTCGGTCTTCACCCCCTTGGGAGTAGGACGCGGCGCGATCTCGCGCAGCATCGCTTCGAAGTACGGCTCGTTCTGGATCATCTGCACGAGCTCGACCCGTTGCCGCCCCTGCAGGAAGAGCTGGTAGCGATCCGAGGACAGAGGCAGCCGCTGCACGATCGCCGCGAGCACGCCCACATTCGACAGGTCCTCGGGTCTCGGATTCTCTTTGTCGCCCGCCTTCTGACAGAACGCCGCGATCAGGTTCTGATCGTCGGGGAGGCTCTTCAGCAGCCGGACGTTCCGGTCGATCCCCACCTGCAGCGACAGAACGCCGCCGGGGAAGAGGACCGAGGAAACGAGCGGGATGATCGGCAGGCGGCTGGGGACGTCCATCTCCAGCCAGTCGGAAACGCTGTTCGGGTTGTTTGATTTTCCCCGTATCGGTTGTGCCATTCGAGTGTCCGTTGCAGGCGTTGGTTCACCTCGCGTGGCGTACGTTTACGCGGGCATGCGAATTGTAGAAAATGCCACGAGGTTGAACAATCGTTCCGTGTACGTTGGTATTCAATGAGCGAGCCCGTCATGACTGATGTGCTCACAAATCCCTCTTTCAAGCGGGCGGATCTGCACTGCCACAGCCGTTTTTCGGTCTTCAAGTACTTCCGCCGCGCGAATACTCGAGACTGCTACAACGCGCCGGAGGACGTCTACCGCATCGCCAAAGAGCGCGGAATGTCGTTCGTCACCCTGACCGATCACGACTCGATCGACGGCGCGCTCTACCTCCTCAACAAGTATCCCGACATGAACGACTTCTTCATCGGCGAAGAGGTCGAGACCTACTTCCCCGAGACCGGCCAGCGGATTCACGTCGGCGTGTGGGGACTGAACGAGGCGCAGCATCGCGAGATCCAGCGGCTGCGCCGCAATATCCGCGAGCTCGTGCCGTACATGAAGCAGCAGCAGCTCGTGTTCGGCATCAATCACCTCTTCCAGAACTATCGGATGAAGAACGTCGCGGCGCGCTACATCGGCGAGCTGATCGAGATGTTCGACATCTTCGAGGTGATGAACGGCGCGATGGCGTCGTTCCACAACAAGATGGTGCAGCAGCTCGTCGGCACGTTGCAGGAGGACGGCCGGCGGATGTCGATGGTCGGCGGTTCGGACGCGCACACGCTCAAACATGTGGCGAAGGTGCACACGGTGTCGAAGGGCGAGACGCCGCAGGAGTTCATCGAGAACGTCCGCCGCGGCGACTGCTTCGCCTGGGGGAGCGAGATGCGCTTCCGCGATCTGGTCGCCGACATCTATCTATTGATGCTCGCCTATCACGGCGAAACGGTGAACGACTTCCGCTCCTCCGAGTACACGGCGATGGACAAGACGATCCAGCTCGCCGCGCGCCTCGCCTCGATCCCGACCGCGATCAGCGGCCTCCCCGCCGCGATCACGTCGCTCAACTACCTCAAGCAGATCGTGGTAACGAAAGGGATTTCGTTCCGATTCGCGAAGCTGGTGGAAGAGATCCGCCCGGGACTGGGAGGCGGCTCGTAACTTGGGGACGGAACCGATCGCCGCATGAAGCACCACGAAATCTGCGCGCATCGCTACTACGTCGAGAAGCAGACGGACCCGCGCTGCGCGGACGAGCTCCGCTTCCCCGCGCCCAACACGTACATGCAGTTGGTCGCCGCCCTCGACCTCACCGCGCTCTGGAAAAAAGATCGATGCGCCGGCGCCGTTCGCGGAGCGCGTGGCGGAAGAGACGCTGAAGTTTTTCAACGCGACTCGATAAAGGACGGACGATGCGCTACGTCATGAAGCAAAAGCTGTTCTCGTGGGGCGACGATTTCTACATCCGCGACGCCGACGGCAACGACGTTTTCTACGTCAACGGCAAGGCTTTCTCCCTCGGCAACCAGCTCTCGTTCTAGGACCTGCAATCGCGAGAGCTGGCGTTCATCCGCCAGAAGCTCCTCTCGTTCGGAGCGACGTACGAAATTCATCGCAACGGGGCACTGGCCGCCGTCGTGAAGAAGGAGCTCTTCACGTTCTTCAGTTACACGTTCAGCATCGATGTCCCCGGTCCCGACGACCCCACGGCCAAAGGCGACTTCACCGATCACGAGTACGCGTTCCATCGCGGCCGTGACGTGGTCGCTCTGGTCTCGAAGAAGTGGTTCTCGTTCTCCGATACGTACGGCGTGGACATCGCGGACGGCGAAGATGACGTGCTGATTCTCGCGAGCACCGTCGTCATCGACATGGCGTGTCATACCGATCGGAAGCGCTGAAATTCTCACGTAGAGGGGAGCGGACGTCTCGTCCGCTCAGCCTCACGAGGGAGCGGATCTCAGTCACGACGTCCCGTACTGGGGCAATGGTCAGCATCACCGACAATGCGCAACAGGTGACGATCGTGTCGCCGCAGTAGGAAGTCGTTATCATACGAATATGAAAGTCATCACTGGCACGGTCATCGGCGGCAAAATTGAAGTCGAGACCGACCTAAAAGAAGGAACGCCGGTAGCGATTCTCGCGGCTGGAGAGTCGGGATTTCAGTTGAGCGCTGACGACGAAGAAGAGCTCTTCTCTGCGCTTCAAGATATCCGGAGCGGCAACTACGAAGATGGATATGAATTACTGCATGAACTAAAGGAAATGAGCCGCGGTTGAGCGTCCGCTTCAGGATTTCGCCGCGCGCCGGACAGCAAATTCGAAAGGCGGCGAAATGGTGGATTACCCATCGCACCGCAGCGCCGACCATGCTGGCTGATGAGCTGGAAGCAGCGTACACGCTGATTACGGATATGCCGTTTGCGGGCGAAGCTGTTGCTCACACGCCGCATCACAGGACTCCGACGGATACTGCTTGCACGAACCCAGCATTACATGTACTACCGCGTTTCAGAAGACGTTGCCATGGTGGAGGTGCTGTCGCTTTGGCATACGAGCCGCGGTAAACCACCGCGTATTTGAGGCCCGGAAACCTGCTACGTCTTCTGCTTCGGTACCTGAAGCAGGAGTGCACCTGATGTTCACGAAGCGCGATCTCGGCGTCCTGCTCAATGACGCATCACAGTAGCGTCGCAGCGCGCAGCTCCCCGTACAACTTCACCAACTCCGCCGGCTTGTAATTCGCGTTCAGGCCGCTTGGATTCGGGAGCACCCAGATCTTCGTTGCGCCGACCGTCTCCTCCTGCAGGCCGAGCTTGGCGCGGGGGCGGGCGAAGGCGGTGCGATAGGCGCCGATGCCGACCACCGCCAGGAATCGCGGCCCGAACTTGCGTACCTTTCTCGTGAGTGCGCGGGCGCCGGCAAGCAGTTCTTCCGAGGTCAGCTCGGCGGCGGCGGCACTGGGGCGATCGGCGATGTTCGTGATGCCGCAGCCGAACTGCGGCAGGAGCACGTCTTCAAAGGGCGAGAGTTGTCGCGGGGTGAAGCCGGCTCGGTGCAGCGTCGGCCAGAAGCGGTTGCCGGGACGGGCGAAGTGGTGGCCCACCTTCGCGCTGTAGAGGCCGGGGTTGATGCCGCAGAAAAGGACGTCGAGGTTTGGTGCGATGACGTCGCGGATCAGAAATTCACCGCGAGGCCGCCCATGTACTTCTTCGTCGAGCCGTACGGATCGTTCACGTCGAACAGAAACGGCGAGTTCTGGGCGTGCGCGATCTCCAGGCCGAGGAGGAGCTTGAGATCGATCGGCAGGCGGAGCGACTGCGACATGCGCAGGTTCACCCGCTCGCTCTTGTACGTCGTCCCGACGCTCTGCGGCTGCTGCAGCTCGCGATACGACACCTCGAGGCTCGTGCCGGTCGGAGTCCAGGTCGACTGCAGGTCGCCGGTGATGTAGACCTTGTCGCGGGCGAACGCCTGGCTGCGCGTCGGCGTTGCGGTGCCGGCGCTCGTCGACACATCGATGGCCAGCTTGTGTCCGATGTCCTTCCGATAGGCGAGACGCAGATCGCGGCGGATGTCCCCCGAGTCGACGTACATGCCGTCCCAGAACGGCTCGAACCCGTCGCTGAAGATCATGCGGACCGGCGTATCGACTGCGCTGACCGTCGCGATGGCCGACACGCGATCGCCGTCGGCATCGCCCGACAAGACGCCGAACGAATACGAGTAGCGCGGCATCAGGCGCGAATCATCTGTCCAGACCACGATGCTCGGCAGCACCAGCGGTCCGCGCGACTGATCCCACACCTTGTACATGCCGTTCGCGATCAGCGACGTATTGCCGATCTTCCACTCCACGCCGGTGCGCGGCGCCCACTGCGTGCCGTCGAGCCCGAGGCGCGACGCCATCCCGTAATGAACGACGAACGCCGGGACCAGCTCGAAGCTCGCATTCGCGTTCACGTCCGCGGTGCGCATCGTCGCATTCGCGCTGTTGTGCAGGCTCTCCTGCGCCACGCGGAGGGAAACGCCGACGTCGCTGCGGCGCGTCTGGAACAGCGTCGTATCGCCGGCGATCTCGATCAGATCGGAGCCGTACGGGTTCGATTCGAACAGATTCTGCTGCGCGAAATAGCGGACCGCGACGCGATTCGCGCCGTGCTGCCATTCGAAATTCTGCGCGGTGTAGTCGGCCTGATGATCGGTCACCGGTATGTCGTCGCGATAGCGCCAGAAGCTCTTCGTCGACGCCACGCGATACGCGTCGGTCGGCGACGAGCGGAGCTCCATCGACATCCCGCTCGACTGCGCGGCGGGACTGCCGAACGCCTGATCGTCGGTCGGATCGTCGATGCGATGCAGATTGCCGCGGATGCCGACCTGCCAGTTGTCGCCGATGCGCCCCTGCACGCCGAGCGCGGTCTGGGCGACCGACGGCGTGGATGCGGACTGCGGTGCAACGCCGGTCATCGACACCATCTGGCCGCGGATGCGCGGCACGTCGTACGCGACCTGCACCGGCTGCGCGAGGACCTGATCGAGCTCGTGGAGGATGTCGGGCGGAAGCGAGCCGCGGATCTCCCAGATCTCCTGGTTCACGTCGCGTGCGCCGCGCGCGTTGCGCTCGTTCTGCAGCTTGATGGTGACGCGATTTTCGGGATGCGTCGGCACGAGCATCGCGGTCGCGGGGAGGAATCCCTGCTTCACCGCGATGATCTTGTAGACGCCGGCGCGTAGCTTCGGGAGGGTGAACGTCCCGTCGATGCCGGTGAACGTCTGGACCGCTTCGAAGTCGGCGAGATTGAGGGCGATGACGAGTGCGTTGGCGACGGGACGGGCGGAGTTGGTGACGTTGCCGAGAACGGCGAGAAGGGGCGGCACCGGAGATTCAGGGCGAGCGGTGCCAGCCATCATCACGATGGCAGAGGCAATGGCGATCGCGCGAAATCGGCGCATAGCTCCTCCCTGTCGTCCGGCGAGTTTACCACTCCAGGTGAGCTCCTGCGGGTTACGGGCCTGTTCCAAGGTGAGACAAGCTGGAGTGCGGCGGCCATGCCGCCGCTGCTTCTCCTAAGGGCGGCCATGCCGCCCACCCGTCGCGCGGCATGGCCGCCGCACTCCGGCTAATCCCTCACCCGATGCACCCTCAGCAGATTCGTCTTCGCCCTCGTATAGATCGGCGATCCCATCAGGATCACCAGCCGGTCGCCCGGCCGCGCGATGTCCTTCTGCAGCAGAAACTCGTCGACGCGGTCGACGATCTGTTCGTGAAAATCGCCGGTCTCCTGCAGCACGTACGGCTGGACGCCCCAGAGCAAATTCATCCGGCGCGCGACCCAGCTCGATGGCGTGAGGGCGATGATCGGCGACTTCGGGCGGAACTTCGACATCAGCCGCGCGGCGAACCCGGTCTGCGTGAACACCACGATGTATTTCGCGTCGATCTGCTCCGCGGCGTAATTCGCGGCGCCGGCGAGCGCATCGGTGAACTCGTCCGACTCGCTCGATTTCTGGAAGAGCGGCGCGCGGGTGCCGCGCTTCTCGTACTCCCGCGCATTCTCCGCGCCGATGATGATCCGCGCCATCATCTGCACCGCTTCGACCGGATAGAGTCCCGACGCGGTCTCGGCGGACAGCATCACGGCATCCGATCCGTCGAAGATCGCGTTCGCGACGTCGCTCGCCTCCGCGCGGGTCGGACGCGAGTTCGTGGTCATCGATTCGAGCATCTGCGTCGCGGTGATGGCGAAGCGTCCCCACCGGCTCGCGCTCTGCAGGATCCGTTTCTGGATGACCGGCACCGCTTCGGGCGGAAGCTCGACGCCGAGGTCGCCGCGGGCGACCATCACGCCGTCGCTGACCTCGAGGATGTCTTCGAGATTGTCGATCGCCTGCGGCTTCTCCAGCTTCGCGATGACGTTGATGTCGGAGCCGCCGCATTCGTCGATCAACGCGCGCAGACCCTCGATCTCGGAGCGGCGCCGGATGAACGACGCGGCGATGTAGTCGAGCTTCTGCTCGCACGCGAATTTCACGTCGACGCGGTCCTTCTCCGTGATCGCCGGAATGGTCAGCTCGGAGTCGGGGAAGTTCATCCCCTTCTTCGAGGAGATCGGCCCGCCGTGGATGACGCGCGTGGCGACGTGCTGCTCGTCGACCATGGTGACGATCAGCTCGACGAGTCCATCATTGATGAGGATGCGTTGGCCGATCGCCACTTCCCGCGGCAGCGCGGCGAACGGCGTCGAGACCATCTGCGCGTTGCCGACCATCTTCTCCGTCGTGATGACGAACGGCTGCCCGTTCTGCAGCTGAATGACGCCGTCGACGTCGCCGATGCGCAGCTTCGGTCCCTGAATGTCGCCGACGATCGGGACATACCGGCCGATCGACGTCGCGCATTCGCGCACCGTCTTGATGATGCGCATCTTGTCGTCGTTGCTGCCGTGCGAGAAGTTGAGACGGAAGGCATCGACGCCCGACGTCAGCAGGCGATAGATCGTCTCCTCATTGCTGCACGCAGGACCGAGGGTCGCGAGAATTTTCGTACGCCGCATTCGGCCGGGAGTTTACCGGAGTGCGGCGGCCATGCCGCCGCTGCTTCACCACCGCGACGGCCATGCCGTCGCGCGACCGCGGCATGGCCGCCGCACTCCATCAACTCGCTGCCAGCGCGGGCTGAAGCGAGCGTCCCACCACCTGCGCGATCGCGTCGCATTCGCGGACGATCTGCGCGAACGCCTCGGGCAGGATCGCCTGCGGACCGTCGCTCAGTGCCTCTTCCGGCTTGTGGTGCACTTCGATCAGGACGCCGTCGGCGCCGACTGCGATCGATGCGCGCGACATCGGCGCGACCTTGTTCCGCTTGCCGGTGCCGTGGCTCGGATCGACCAGGATCGGGAGATGGCTGATGCGCTTCACCGCGGGGACGATCGAGAGGTCGAGCGTATTGCGCGTGTGGTCGGAGAACGTCCGCACGCCGCGCTCGCAGAGGATCACGTTGTAGTTCCCCTCGGACATGATGTATTCGGCCGACAGCAGCAATTCTTCCAGCGTCGCCGACATGCCGCGTTTCAGCAGCACCGGCTTCTTCGCCTTCCCCGCCGTCTTCAGCAGCGAGAAGTTCTGCATGTTGCGCGCGCCGATCTGGATGCAGTCGGCGTATTGATCGACGAGCTTCAGCGACTCCTCGTCGATCGCTTCGGTCACGATCGGCAGATCGAACTCCTCGCGGACGCGCGCGAGGATCTCCAGGCCGCGCTCGCCGAGTCCCTGGAACGAATACGGCGACGTGCGCGGCTTGTACGCGCCGCCGCGGAACAACTGTCCACCGGCGCGCTTGATGCCGCCGGCGATCGCGCGCGTCTGTTCGAGCGATTCGACGGCACACGGTCCGCCGACCACCACGATGCCGTTCCCGCCGACGTCGACGCCGCCGACCGACACGACCGTGTCATCCGGCTTCGCCTCGCGGCTGACCAGTTTGTACGCGTGCGTGACCGCGATGACTTCCTTGACGCCGGGGAAGTTCTCGAGGACGAACGGATCCTTGCTTCCCTGATGACCGGTGATGCCGACAGCGGTACGGGTCGCGCCCGGGATGGGGTGCGCTTTCAGTCCGAGACGTTCGATGTGCCGGACGACTGCTTCGATTTCTTCAGGCCGGGCGCCGGCCTCCATGACGACGAGCATTGGCGGGATCTCCTGCTGAGTCCGCGCGGAATCGATGTTCTCCGCGACGGCGTTCTAAGCTGGGTCAGTATAATTATTTCGGAGCCGAAAACATGAAGAAAGCGCTCGTGCTGTTCGCGTTCGTGTCGCTCGTTGCGGCGCAGTCGTTCGCCTCGTACATCGTCGTTCTCAAGGACGGCAAGCAGTACAAAGCGAAAGCGAAGTGGACGATGGTGAACGGCAAGGCGCTGGTGCAGCTGGAGAACGGCCAGGCGCTGTCGATCGATCCGTCGCTGATCGACGAAGCGAAGTCGGAGCAGACCACCAAGCTCGGCCTCGGCGACGTGCGCATCATGAACCTCGACGCGCAGCTCCCCGCGAACACCAACATCAAGCCGACGACGCAGCCGACCCTCGGCGACACGATCAAGCTCCGCAAGCCGAACCAGCAGGCGCAGCAGCAGCCCACCACGCCGACGCCGGCCGCCGCGGTCGCCCCGCCGACCAATGTGGTGAGCACCGACGTGATGATGAAGTTCGAGCGCGCCTACGAGAACGTCGGCGTCTTCGAGCACAAGCTGACGTCGTCCGGCCCGGGAAAGATCCGCGCCGAACTGACCGCCGACAGCGAGGACAAAGTCTTCAACGCCATCTCCGCGACGTCGTACCTGATGGTCCGCAACGCCGGCGTCACCGGCGCCCAGATCGACATGATCGAGCTCTTCATGAAGACCACGAACGGCGGCGCCGCCGGCCGTTTCCAGATGACCCGCGACGACGCGCAGGCGCTCGATGCGAAGACGATGTCGTTGCAGGAGTATTTTGTCAGGAAGGTGTTGTACTGAGGTTGCGGGGTTACTGAGTGCCTACGCCGCGTGGAGTGCGGCGGCCATGCCGCCGCTGATTCTCGTGAGGGCGGCCATGCCGCCCGGCCACCGCGCGGCCGCGGGTTCCCGAGCGGCGGCCACCGCACTCCGAACGTAGTGTGACTCGCAACCCAGCAACTGCTATCTCACCACCTCCGCCCTCGCCTGCCCCCCATACACCATCACATACCGAAAGTGCCGCACTTCCGGATCGATGAGCGTTCGCTCTCCGGGCGCGAAGACGAACGGGCGGATGTCGCCTTCGACGGAGAAGAGCTCCGGCTTGATGTTGGCGAAGCGGAGGTTGATCTCGCGCGGCTGGCCGCTGTCGAAATCGATCAGGAGCCGTACGCGGCCGTCGGCCATGTCGCCGAAGTCGTAGGCGGTGGCGCGCACGCGGCGTGATCCCACCACCGCCGTTCCGCCGATCACTTTCACTTCGGGGATGCGCGTGAAGAACGTGAAGGCCTCCTTCGCCTGCACGACCTTCTGCACCGGCAGCTGCGGTTTGGCCGGCACTGTTGCGAGATAGTTCCAGCGGCCCGTCGGCGGCTGCCCGAGGATCATCGGAGGCGCGGAGGTGCCGGCATCGCGCAGCGGCAGCGCCGGGCTCCATCGCCGGAAAATCTTCCAGCTCGCATCGGTGACGACGTAGTTCTCCACCTCGGTCGACAGATCGACGGCCGCAAGCACGCCGCCCACTCCGTTCACGCTTCGCGCCGCGATCACGATGCGATTGCGTCCCGTTTTCGCGAGCTGCGTCACGTCGTACACATCGAGCGCATCGCGATCCTCGCCGAAGCGCCGGCCGCCGATCTCCTGTCCATTGAAATAGAGCGTGTACTCCGGATCGCCCGCGACCTTGATCTTCGTGTAGTAGCGGTTCTCCGGCAGATCGAAATCGCGCGCGGCGAAGAACGCCACCGGCACGTCGCGGCTCAGCTGGTGCTTCGGCCAGATCCACTGCGCGGTGCCGGTGACGTCGAAGAACTTGTGCGAGTAGAGCCGGTTGAGGTGCGTGAACGCGGCGAAGAAGAGGAACCCGAGGACGATCACGATCGTGAGCCGGCGCATCAGATCGAGGTCCTCGCTGCGGATAGAATGCTCGGCCGGCATGAAAGCGGTGATTGTAATTCCGGCGCGTTACGGCTCGACGCGCTTCCCCGGCAAACCACTCGTACCGATCGCCGGCATCTCGCTCATCCAACGCGTCTACGATCGCGCGAAGCATTCGCAGCGCGCGGATGCGGTGTACGTCGCGACCGATGACGACCGGATCTTCGAGCACGTTCGCGGATTCGGTGGCAACGTGGTCAAACCGGAAGGCGACTTTCAGACCGGCACCGATCGCATCGCAGCCGCGCTGCCGCTGATCGGCACGTTCGACGTCATCATCAACGTGCAGGGCGATGAGCCGCTGATCGACATCGGCGAAGTCGATGCGCTCATCGACCGGCTCGCGGCAACCGATGCCGACATCGGCACACTTGCCTGCCCTTTCGAGACCGACGAAGAGTTCCTGAATCGCGACGTGGTGAAGGTCGTCGTCGACGATTTCGGCACCGCGCTCTACTTTTCGCGCGCGCCGATCGGCTCGCGTACGACTGCGATGCGGCACATCGGCGTGTATGCCTATCGTCATGAAGCAATTACGCGCTTCGTGAGCCTGCCGCAATCGACGCTCGAGCGCGCGGAATCGCTCGAACAGTTGCGAGGTCTTCAGCAGCGATTTAAAATTGCGGTGCTACAAACATCAAAGCCGCATCTCGGCGTCGACCGGCCCGAGGACGTGATCCGTGTTGAGAATGAGCTTGCGAAAGACTCGTGATATTCGGGGGAAGCAGTGAGCCTCAGGCTCACTCTCTCAACTCACCGGCGTACTCAGCGGCAAACTCTCCCCACCCGAAACGAATGTGAGGCACGTGTGTGCCTCGATTCTGCATTTACAAAACGAGGAGGCCTCCTATGAGCACCAAATACATCTTCATCACCGGCGGCGTGGTTTCCGGACTCGGCAAAGGCATCGCGGCGGCCTCCATCGGAGCACTGCTCGAAGCGCGCGGATTCCGCGTCACGCTGCAGAAATTCGATCCCTACATCAACGTCGACCCCGGCACGATGTCCCCCTTCCAGCACGGCGAAGTCTTCGTGACCGATGACGGCGCCGAGACCGATCTCGACCTCGGCCACTACGAGCGCTTCACGTCGATGCGCGCGTCGCGCAAGAACAACTACACCACCGGCCGCATCTACCTCAAAGTCATCGAGAAGGAGCGGCGCGGCGATTACCTCGGCAAGACCGTACAGGTCATCCCGCACATCACCGACGAGATCAAGAAGTGCATCAAGGACGTGAGCGAAGGCGTCGACGTGGTGATCGTCGAGATCGGCGGCACGGTGGGCGACATCGAATCGCTTCCCTTCCTCGAAGCGATCCGCCAGTTCCGCCAGGAGATCGGACGCGGTAATGCGATCAACGTCCACCTCACGCTCGTGCCGTACATCAAGGCTTCGGAAGAATTGAAGACGAAGCCGACGCAGCATTCGGTCAAGGAGCTGCGCGAGATCGGCATCCAGCCCGACATCCTCCTCTGCCGCTCGGAGAACACCATCCCCGAGGACATGCGGAAGAAGATCGCGCTCTTCTGTAACGTCGAGGAGGACGCGGTGATCCCGGCGTACGACGTCGAGTTCATCTACCAGGTGCCGCTCACGTACTCGCGCGAAGGACTCGACGAGATCCTGCTCGACAAGCTCCATCTCCCGCACGAGGAGATCGGCTCGCTGACGAAGTGGGAAGAGATCATCCGCAAGATGCGGCACCCCGAGGACGAGGTGCGGATCGGGTTCGTCGGCAAATACGTCGAGTTTGGCGATTCGTACAAGTCCCTCAACGAAGCGCTCGTGCACGGCGGCATCGCGAACAACGTGAAGGTGCGCATCGTCTACATCGATTCGGAGTCGCTGGAGGAAGAGGGCTATCACGGCGAGCTGGGAAGCGTCGACGGCATCCTGGTCGGTCCCGGCTTCGGCTCGCGCGGCGTGGAAGGGAAGCTGCGCGCGATCCGCTACGCACGCGAGAAGCGCATCCCCTACTTCGGCATCTGCCTCGGCATGCAATGCGCGACGATCGAGTTCGCGCGCAATGTCGTGGGGATGGTGGGCGCGAATTCGACGGAGTTCGACGATGAATCGCCGTACAAGGTGATCTACAAGCTGCGCGATCTGATCGGCGTCGACGCCCTCGGCGGGACGATGCGCCTCGGCAAGTACCCGTGCTCGCTGAAGGAAGGCTCGCTCTCGCGCGAGGCGTACGGCGTGGAGCTCGTCGAGGAGCGCCACCGTCATCGCTACGAGGTGAATCCGGAGTACGTGCCGCAGCTCGAAGAGCGCGGCCTCCGCGTCACCGGCGCGTCCCCCGACGGCAAGTTCGTGGAGATGGTGGAACTGGAAGGACATCCGTGGTTCGTCGGCTGCCAGTTCCATCCCGAGTACAAATCGCGCCCCAGCGCGCCGCATCCGCTGTTCCGCTCGTTCGTCGCCGCCGCACGTGCGTACAAGGCGTCGATGAAAACGACCGTGCAGCTGCCGCAGCCGCGGGAGGCCGAAGAGATGGTGTAGCACGGCCGCCAGTGCCACTTCAAACTCAAAAGCCTACGTTCGGAGTGCGGCGGCCATGCCGCGGTAGCCGGGCGGCATGGCCGCCGCACTCCGCGCGGGATGACGGCGAGGCGAACGTAGGCTTTTAAGTTTGAAGTGGCATTAGCCTGTGATTCTGTGTGGCGCCGGCGACCCGCCGGCGGATTTCGCCGCCGATCCGGCGGCGCCACAGCAGCGATTTGTCAGCAAATGCCACGACGCGTGGCATAGATGCCATTGTTCATTGCATAAATGGCACGGAAGGAGCCAATTATGCAGTGATTCGTCGTATGAATGCCATGTCTCATGGCATGAATGCAATTGTTCATAGCGTGAATGCAATGTTGCATGGCATGAATGCCATGGTGCGTGGTATGAATGCTACGAGGCGTGGCGTGAATGCCATCGCGAATGCCACTAATGCCATCTTTCGTGGCATGAATGTCACGCTGCAACACAATCACGTGACCCTTCGCTGCCGGCTTTTCGTCGTCGAGACCTTTGCTGGAACGGATTGAGCCACGGCTTGACGGGCCAGAAGCATCGGTGCGGGCGGCGTCACATGTTCTGCGAGGAATGTGTGGACAAGGATCCGTGCGGATGCGGCATTCGTGGCAAACCGGACGTCGACGACACCCTCCAGAATCGCTTGCTCGAACAGACGGATGTCGGCCTCGTGCGGATGACTCGTGGAGGGATCCTGAAAAAAGACGACGTTCCCGCACTGACCGCCGATCACAGCAGCCGCGATCTGCACGTCGCCCCCTTCCGGACCAGGACTGCATAGCACGACCCGATTGAGCTCGCTCTCCTGCCATCCGCACGCAGCCAGGGACCTCCTGGCCATCTCGCCGGAATGACCTGTAGCCACGATGCGGTCGAAGTGACGCAGACTCGCCGCGTGCTCCATCACGAATTGCGTCATGGCCGCTTTCTGCTTGTTGTGAGCGATGAGCGCAAGGACGCGTTCCGGCCTCGCGCCATGAAGCCGGTCACACGGATTCTCTCTCGGCGACCGTTTACTGAACCATTTCTGAAAGAGCGGCTTCGGGTTGCAGTCCGGCCCCAAAGCACGGAGCTCTTTTTTCCAGTGACTCACGAATGCGTTGGCGGTGCCGACGTCCGATGCAATCGGAACGTCATGGACGTTGGCTTCCCGCCGCAAAACGGCGCTTCCGGCCCTCACGGTCAGGTCCTTCTCGAAACTGAACTGAATGACCGCGTCCACCCGGCCTTGCACCAGCTGGTTTGCAATCTCGATCATTCCCTGCACGCCCTGCCGCCTGGCGGTGAAGTGTTTACGGATCCTGCTACGCCATCGCTCCAGAGCCTCCTCGGTCAACTCGCCGGACAATGCAAGGTCGTTTGCGATCCACCCGTCCGCCTTCATCCCGCGGATCTTGTGGAGCTCCGTCTCGACGAAGCTCTGGATCTCATGGTGGGTCTTTCCGGTCGAGATCACCTCGAAATGAGAGGTCAGTGTGAAGAGATGCTCGTACGCGAACTGCCGGAGCAGCGCCTGCTTGATCTCTTTGAAATCGGGCGTGGCCACCAGTGCAATGACGGGACGTTCGTTGTCTACCATTCGCCGCCTCCCGCTTTGATCCAAAGCCGTTCCAGAAGACGTGGACGATCCGAATCGCGAAATTCCGTTCTGCCGTGGGCAATGACCCGGTTGTTCAAAAAAACGGCGTCGCCGCGACGGAGCGGCACGTTCACGGCGGAACCTTCCAATGCGGCGTCGAGCTCGTCGAATGCGCGTTCGAGAACGGGGGCAACCTGCCCCTTGTCGCGAAGCCGCACGCCGTCGCGAAGCCTTCGCGGGTGATACGAGAACTGGTGCGCGAACGGAGAGCCGGCGGGCATCGCTTCGAACACGGGACGCTGGATCAGCCGATGCGCCGGCAGCGAAGGATTGTAAGGATCGATTCGCGGAAATGGCATGCCGAGGATCGCGCGCGACTCCGCGGAGAGACGGGAACGCGCAGCAAGTGCATCGGCAAAGCGCGACACCCCTCCCTGTTCGGCGGGACGGATGCAGAGCAGTGCGAGGATGTCGACGCTCTCCGTGTGGGTTCCGCTTCCGTCGGTGTGCAACGCCAGCGATTTCGTGTTTCGCCCGTTGCCCGCATAGGTCCCGCCCATCGTCGGATCGCCATCGGCTGCGGTAATGGAAAAGAGCGGCCGGATCTCCGCCCCCATGGCCGGAGCGACGTTCTTCCCCAACGCCCGTCCGATCAGCAGAAGCAAGAGCCGCATGACGTCGTCGGGGGTCTCCTCGCCGACATCGATCAACGCGATGCCGCGATTCGACAAGAGCAACAGGGTCAGAAGGTTGCGCAGCTTCTGCAGCTCGCCGGAGAGCGCGGGTGCGCGAAGGTACTCGCGCCAGGTCATGCCCGCGCGTGACAGCTCCGCGACGCGGTCGAGCAGACTCCGATGGTCCGCTGGAATGTCGATGCGCGCAATGTCGCGCACATCGAGTGCCGCACTCATGACGACTTCACATCTCCTGTCAAAGGAGTGTCAGGAACGGCGATCTTCCAGACCCCCAATAACAGAAAGCCTGCCGCGTCGTCCTATTTCAGCAGCGCGATGAACCTCGCAGAGAATGGACGCTGCGTGCTGCTGCACCAGCCGGTCGGCGCGATCGAGCCAGGCCCGTGAATGGAGTCGCGCATCTTGCGCTGGTCTATTCGTCCATGGGCCGGCATCGCGATGCGATCGCGCAAATGGCGCGCGTCGATCTGGAGCTGAATCCGAATTTCCTCGCGATTGCCTGCGCGTCCCGCACCTGGCCGGCGCGCGCCAGCACGATGCCCTTCGAGACGCGGAGCTCGGCCAGCGCAATGCAGCACTCTCGCTGCTCGAAGAGGCGAAGCGCACAGGCGAATGGCAGATGACGTACGCCTCCGTCGATCCCGGCTTCGACTCGCTTCGCCGAGCATCAGCGCTCTCTCCGCTTCGACTTTCTGCTGTTGAAAACCGTCACGCGTGGGCACCACTCCGATCACCGTCTGCCGCCCGTGCGCTGGAGTCCGTGCTGATACGCCGCATACGCCACAGTGCGCCGCACTCCATCGCACAGCAGCGCCGCTTCCGACGTCGTCCTCCTGTACCGGCCGTTCCAGATCGGTTCGCGATCGGATGCACGCACCAGCTGCGCCGCAAGCGACAACGTCGCATAGTCCGCGGTCATCGTTCCGACCAGCACGGCCCGTGCGCCGATCGAGATCGCGATTTCCGGTCAGCTGCTCCCATGATGTTGTCCGGCTTCAGATCGCGATGAATGATGCCGTGCTCGTGCGCGCAGGCGAGCGCGCCGGCGACATTCAGGAGCTGCCGCAGCAGCACGTGGCGATCGATCGACCGCATCCGATGGCGCAGCGTCGCGCCGCGAGTCAGCTCTCGACGGTGGCTTCGCCGATGTCGCGCGATCGGCGGAGAGCGCCTCCGGCAGAATCTTGATCGCCACCTCGCGCCCCAGCCGCACGTCGCGCGCGCGATACACCTCGGCCATCCCGCCGCTGCCGAGAACGGAGATGACCTCGTACGGCCCAAGAATCGTTCCGGACCTCGCTCACCTCGTCAGCCCCTGAAACCGCACCTCACCGCGCAGCGAGTCGAATCCCGGATCGTAAGGCGCCCACGCCAGCTGCCAGTCGCCGTCGTGCTTCGCCTGTTCGAGCAGGGCGAGCGCCACGTCGCGGTCGCCGAGCGCGGCGTGCAGCATGGCGCGGTAGTACGGCGGGAAATAGCGCGCCTTCGCCCCATCATCCGTCTGCTCCGCGATCGCGCGCGCCTCGGCGACGCGTCCCGCGCGGGCGAGCACCACCCCTTTCCACACCGCGAAATTCGGATTCATCTTCGGATTCGCGCGCTCGATCTGGGCCACCGCATCGGCGTGACGCCCCATGAACGAGTAGACGAACGCGAGATACGCGGCCCCGTTCACCCACTCCGGAAACTGGGCGATCTGACTGTTGTAGATCGACACCGCGCGGTCGTATTGCCGCATCAGATACAGGTGCAGCGCATAGGACGACATCACGTGCGGCGACATCGGATCGAGCGACCGCGCGCGCTGGTACAGCTCGTCCGCTTCGGCGAATCGTTTCTGCAGCACCAGCCGGTCCGCGCGCTCCAGCCAGGCTTGCGCGTAATTCGGATCGAGCTGCAGCGCGCGCGTCAGCTCGCGATCGTACGTCTCGCGATCGCCGGTCGAAAGCGACGCCATCGCCAGAAAGTAATGCGGTTCCGGCAACGACTCATCGAGCGAGATCGCCTTCGCCGCCTCGGCCTGCTGCTGCCGCATTCCCTCGCGCGTCGGCACGACCCCGATCACGGCCTGCCGTCCATGCGCCCCCGAAAGACCCGCCCACGCCTCGGCGTAATTCGGATCGAGCTCCAGCGCCTGGTGAAAGTATTCGATCGCCGCCTTCAATGACGGCGCATCGTGCTGACTCACCGCATGCAGTCCCTTCTGATACGCCGCATAGGCCGCGGGATTCCGAGTCTGTATGCGTCGCGGCGGTGCCGTCCGCCCGGCGCGGTCGCACAAATCGCCCGCAATGTCCCGTTGCAACAGCGCGGCTTCACTCATCGGCCTCGTGTACTTGCGGCTCCAGACCGGCGCGCCGTCGCGCACGAGCTGCGTATCGAGGGACAGCATGCCGGATTGCGAGGTCAGCATCCCGACCACCACCGCGTCCACGTTCAGCTCGCGCGACGCAGCGCGCGGATCGTGATAGCGCGAGCTGGAGGAGGTCGCGATGACCCGCAGATCGGGGACGCGGCTCAGATCGCGCACGATCTCGTCCGCGAAGCTGTCGCCGAGGTACGTGATGTCGGTCGAGGCGCGGAACGGCAGCACGGCAATCGATTCGATGCGAGGGCGCCGCATGAGCAGCCAGGCCGACGCGAACAGCGTCACCAGCGCGACCACTGCCGCCGCAATCCACTGTTTGGCGCCGCCGGCTCGGCGGCGACCGCCGGCGCCCAACACGTTGCGAATGTCGTTCGCCGCGTCGCGCAGCGACGAATAGCGATGTTCGCGATCCTTCGCCATGCAGCGCCGCGCGATCCGGTCGAGTGCTGCGTCCGGCAGCGGCGGCGGTGTATCGCGCAGGATGCTGTACATCACATCGATGCGGGTCTCGCCGTCGAACGCGGGGCGGTTCGCCACCGCCTCGTACAGGATGCAACCGAACGCAAAGACGTCGACGCGATGATCGAGATCGCGGCTCCCGCTCACCTGCTCCGGCGCCATGTACCCGGCCGTGCCGACCACCTGCCCCTCGCGCGTGAGCCGCAAGTCGTACGGCACCGTGGCCTCGGCGCCGGACGGCATCCGCTTCGCCAGACCGAAGTCGACGACCTTCGCGAATCCATCCTCGGACACCATCACGTTTTCCGGCTTCAGATCGCGATGAACGATGCCCTGTTCATGCGCGCACGCCAGTCCCTCCGCGACGTTCGCAAGGTGCTGCAGCAGCGTGTCGCGATCGCGGTCGTGCATCTCCTGCCGGAACGTCGCGCCGCGGATCAGCTCCATCGCGATGTAGTGCAACGGCTGGCCGTCGAACGTCGTATCGCCGATGTCGTAAATGGTGACGAGGTGCGGATGATTGAGCGCCGATGCGCTGCACGCCTCGTGCTCGAATCGCAGCAGCGCCGCGCGATCGGCGACGGATGTCTGGGGAAGAATCTTGAGCGCGACTTCGCGTCCGAGGCGCAGGTCGCGGGCGCGATAAACCTCGGCCATTCCGCCGCTGCCGAGGAGCGCGCTGACCTCGTACGGTCCGAGCATTGCGCCCGCGGCGATCACTTCATCAACGCTCCGAAGCGCGGATCGTGCCGCAACGAATCGAGCGACGGATCGAACGGCAGCCACGACGTGTGCCAGTCGCCGTCGCGCTTCGCTTCTTCGAGCAGCGCGATGGCGCGGTCGCGATCGCCGAGCACTGCGCGCAATCCCGCGCGCTGATACGGCGCGTTGAAGCGCGTCATCGCCTCCGCGTCCGCCGCATCCGCGATCCCGCGCGCCTCGGCGACGCGTCCCGCGCGCGCCAGCACGACGCCGCGCCACGTGCGGATGTTCGGATTGTCCTCCGCCTTCTCGCGATCGATCGCCGCGATCGCCTCCGCGTGCTTCCCCATCACCGAATACACCTGCGCGAGGTACGCATGCGCGCTCGCGTACTCGGGGAACTGCTCCGTCACCATCGTCAGCGTCTTCAGCGCCTCGTCGTAATGCCGCACGAGATAGAGGTGGATGCCGAACGACGAGGCGGGACTCGGCGACAGCGGATCGAGCTTGCGGGCCTGCTCGAACGTGGCGATTCCTTCCTCGATCTTCCCCGACAGCACGAGATTGTTCGCGCGATCGAAGTACGCCGGCGCGAAGTTCGGATCGAGCTCCAGCACGCGCGCGCGCTCGCGATCGTGCTCCTCGCGATTGCCGCGCGTCCCCGCCGCGAGCGCGAGCGTCCAGTGCGCCTGCGGCAGCGAGTCGTCGAGCGCGAGCGCCTTCCGCGCCTCCGCTTCTTCCTGCACCAGACCGTCGCGTGTCTGCACGATGCCGAGGATCCCCTGCCGTCCGTGTGCCTGCGCGAGCGCGGCCCAGGCGGCGGCGAATTGCGGATCGAGCTCCAGCGCGTGATTGAAATGCTCGATCGCGGCCTTCAGTCCCGGCGCCGTCTGCTTGCGGGCCTCCTGCTGTCCGCGCAGATATGCCTCGTACGCCGCCGCGTTGTGCGTCGTGTTGCGCTGCGGCGCGAGCTTCAACCGCACCTCGTCGCACAGATCGCGCGCGATCTCCGCTTCGAGCGTGATGACGTTGGCCAGCTCGCGCGAATAGCGTTTCCCCCACAATGCCGTGCCGTCGTTCGCGCGGACGAGCTGCGCATCGAGCGACACCATTCCATCCGCCGTGCGCAGATTGCCGACCAGCACCGCGTCGACATTCAGCTCCCGCGCGGCCGCACGCGGATCGGTCTCGCGATCGCGATACTTCGCGACGGACGAGCTGGCGATCACGCGCAGCGTCGGAATGCGGCTCAAGTCATTGACCACTTCTTCCGCGATTCCATCACTCAGGAATCCCGCCTCGGTGGTCGCTCCGGCATTGTGGAACGGCAGCACCGCGACCGACGTGATGCTCGCCGGCCGGCGATGCACGTACGCGAACGTGACGGCGGCGAGCACGATCGCCACAATCGCATACGGCCAGTACGAGCGCCTGCGCGTGTAGACCGGCACCACCTCCATCGGCCGCGTGATCGCAGTGCGCAGATCCGCGGCGACGTCGCGCATCGACGAATAGCGCGCCGACGGATTCTTCTCCAGGCAGCGGCGCGCGATCCGGTCGAGTGCGGGGATCGGCAGCGGCGGCGTCTCGTTGTAGATGATCCGGTGCATCGTGTCGATCTTCGAATCGCCGCGGAACACCTCCGCCTTCGTCACCGCCTCATGCAGCATGCAGCCGAATGAAAAGATGTCCGCGCGATGATCGACCGGCGCGCCGGTGAGCTGCTCCGGCGCCACGTAGCCGACCGTGCCGATGATCGTCCCCGCCGCTGTCGTCAGCGGCGCCGTCACCGCATCCTTCATGTCCTCGATCGGCGTGAACGGCTTGGCCAGGCCGAAGTCGACGAGCTTCGCCCAGCCGTCGTCGGAGACCATCACGTTCTCCGGTTTCAGGTCGCGATGCACGATGCCGTTCTCGTGCGCGCGGGCGAGGCCGTCGGCGATCGAGATCAGATATCCGACCAGCGTCGCGACGTCGTCGTTGATGTGCTCGCGCATGCTCGTGCCGCGGATGAGCTCCATCGCCAGGTAGTGCAGTCCGTCCGCCTCGCCGACCTCGTAGATGGTGACGATGGCCGGATGATTGAGCGCCGACGCCGTGCGCGCTTCGCGCTCGAAGCGCATCAGTGATTCGGGATCGTCGCTCACCGAGGCGGGCAGGACTTTGATCGCCACTTCGCGCGAGAGGCGCGTGTCGCGCGCGCGGTAGACCTCCCCCATTCCGCCGCTTCCGAGTGAGGCGAGGACTTCGTATGGCCCGAGGAATGTCCCGGCGGCGATTGGCATGGGGGTATGAATCGATTGTATCGCTGCGCCGTTACAATGCGGCCCGCATGACGACGCGCGCAATTCGCATCACGGACGACATCTCTTTCGGCGGCGACAACCCGCCGCTCTTCATCTGCGGCCCCTGCGTGATCGAGTCGCAGGAGCACGTCCTGCGGATGGCGCGCACGCTGCGCGCGCTGCGCGACGAGATGAAGATCCATCTCGTGTTCAAGTCGTCGTTCGACAAGGCGAACCGCTCCTCGATCGAATCATTTCGCGGCCCGGGACTGGAGAAAGGTCTGGAGATGCTGCGCGTCGTACGCGAGGAGACGGGACTGCCGCTGCTCAGCGACATTCACGAATGGCAGCAGGCGGAGCGCGCGGCGGAGGTGCTCGACATCCTCCAGATTCCGGCGTTCCTCTGCCGCCAGACCGATCTGATCGCGGCCGCGGCGCGCACCGGGAAAGCGGTGGCGGTGAAGAAGGGCCAGTTCCTCTCGCCCGAGGAGACGAAGAACATCATCGATAAAGGACACGAGGTCGGAAACGATCGGGTGTTCATCACGGAGCGCGGGACGTCGTTCGGGTATCAGAACCTGGTGGTCGACATGCGCTCGTTCCCGATCGTGCGCGGCCTCGGCGCGCCGGTGGTGTACGACATCACGCACTCGATGCAGCGGCCGGGAGGCGAAGGGAAGCAGACCGGCGGCACGCCGCAGTTCGCGCGGCCGCTCGCGCGCGCGGCAGCGGCGGCGGGGGCGGACGGGTTCTTCATGGAAGTACACGACAACCCCCCCGAGGCGCTGAGCGACAAGACGACGCAGATCCGTCCCGAGGCGGCACGCGCGATCATCGCGGACGTGCTAGCCATCCGCGCCGCCCTCCCGGCGATTTGACGGAGTGCGGCGGCCATGCCGCCGCTGATTTTCTGACGCGCGGCCATGCCGCGCGAGGGCCGGGCGGCGTGGCCGCCCTCGTGAGAAGCAGCGGCGGCGTGGCCGCCGCACTCCTGTTACGCTTCGTGGCGATGTCACGTGTTCGCATCATCCTCGCGGCTGCGATCGCCGCATTCCTCCTCCTCACGCTGCTCGATCGTTTCAAAGTCATCGAGATCCTCGCCATCCGCGTGGCGATGCCGTTCTTCCTCGCGTGCGCGGAGGCGATCGCGATCATCGGCGCCGGCTTCGCGCTGCGCGGACGCGCGTGGCGCGCGCTCGATCTGCCGCTCGATTACGTGATCGGCCTGCCGGTCTTCGGGACGCTCTGCTTTCTCCTCGGCACGATCGGTGTCTCCAAGTGGACGATGCTGCCGCTGCTGGTGATCGCGATTCTGTTCGGTGCCTATGCGATCGCGCGCTGGCGCGAGACAGCGGAGAGCGGACAGCGGACCGCGGCCGGCATTTCGGTCCCCATCTTCATCGTCTTCGCGTGCGCGTTCATCGCCGCGCAGGCGCCGCCGACCAGCCTCGACGAGCTCGCGTATCACCTCGCCATTCCGAAAACCTGGATGCTCGAAGGGCGCGCGATCGCGCTGCCGCTCCTCTCGCACTCGTACTTCCCGCTCGGCGTCGAATCGGCAAGCCTGCCGCTGCTCACGCTGCTCGGCGATGACGGCGGCGTTGCATCGCACTTCATCCATCTCTTCGCGGCGATCGCGACCGCGATGCTCATTCATCGCCGCACGAAGAACGCGCTGATCACCGCCGCGATCGTCACCACGCCGGCGCTCGCGATCACCGCCGGATGGTCGCTCGTCGACTTCCCGCTCCTCGGCATCTGCGTCGCGTTGTGGCTCGCGGTGGAAAACGAAGACGACACAACCATCGCCGCCGCGATCGGCGCCGGCCTGCTGACGAAGTACACGTTCATCCCGTTCGCCCTCATCGCTGCGAAGGGGTGGAAGAAAGCGTGGCCGGGCTTATTCATCGGCTCCGTCTTCTTCATCCGCAACCTGATCCTCACCGGCAATCCGATCGCGCCGTTCCTCTCCGCGAACGCGCCGCATCTCGCGCATTACCGCGCGTATCTCTCCGATTACGTCTTCGATCCGCAATTCATCGATGAATCGCTCGGCGCCGCGATGCTGATGCTCGCGCCGCTCGTCAGCGGAATCATCCCGATCGCACTGCTCGCCGCCGGCATCGCCTTCTTCTTCCTCGGGCCGTCGTCGCGATTGCTCATCCCCTTCTTCGCCATCCCGGCGATGAGCGCGACCGTCGATCGCAAATGGTTCCGCGGTCTGCTCGCGCTCGCCGTCGCGATGCAGACGCTGATGGTCGTCTACCTCACCTACCGCAACGGACCGTTCGAGCTGCTCGCGTCCGACGTCGAAGGCTCGTACCTGGCGAAGCAGCGGCCGTCGATCCCGGCCATCTCCTGGCTCAATCGCACGCTGCCCGACAATTCGCGCACGCTCGTCATCGGCACCGGCGAGAGCTTCTGGTTCGCGCATCGGGTGCGCGCGGGGGGGAACTTCGATTCCGATCGGATGTCGGCGTATCTCGCCACTCCGACACCGGAAGCGCTACACGAAACGTTGCGCAAAGACGGTGTCACGCACGTCGCGATCATCAGCATCACCGCGCCGCCGACCGAAGTCGCCCAGAAAAGCGAAGAGCGGCAGACGCGTTTGACGCCTGCCGCTCAGAGGATGTTGTCTCAGTTTCTCGATCGTTACGCTGCGAGTGTCACGTCCGGCAACAACGCGATCCTTTTCACGATACGTTGATCAAAGCCCGGACACGCTTGTCCGGGCTAGACCGTAACCGCTTCCCCGACGCCCGCGGCTGCGCGCAGCGCGTCCGCCTTGTCGGTCTGCTCCCAGGTGAACTCCGGCTCGTTGCGGCCGAAGTGTCCGTACGCCGCGGTCTTCTTGAAGATCGGACGGCGGAGCTTGAGCGAATCGATGATGCCGCGCGGCGTCATCTGGAAGTGCTCGCGCACCAGATCCGAGATCCGCGACTCCTCGATCTTCGCGGTGCCGAACGTGTCGACGTAGACCGACACCGGATCGGCCACGCCGATCGCGTAGGCCAGCTGCACTTCGACTTCGTCCGCGAGGCCCGCGGCGACGAGGTTCTTCGCGATGTAGCGCGCCATGTAGCACGCCGAGCGGTCGACCTTCGTGGGATCTTTCCCCGAGAACGCGCCGCCGCCGTGACGTCCGCGGCCCCCGTACGTGTCGACGATGATCTTGCGGCCGGTGAGGCCGGTATCGCCCTGCGGTCCGCCGACGACGAAGCGGCCGGTCGGATTGATGTGGAAGACGGTGTCTTTGTCGAGCAGCTCGGCCGGCACGGCCGGCTTGATCACCTGCTCGATGATCGCGTCGCGCAGATCGGTGTTGCTGACGTTCGGCGAGTGCTGCGTCGAGATGACGATCGCGCTGGCGCGGACCGGACGCTTGCCGTCGTATTCGATGGTGACCTGCGACTTGCCGTCGGGACGGAGGAAGTCGAGCTCGCCCGCCTTGCGCGTTTCGGTGAGGCGCTTGACGAGCTTGTGCGCGAGCGAGATCGGCAGCGGCATCAGCTCTTCGGTCTCGCGGCAGGCGAAGCCGAACATGAGGCCCTGGTCGCCGGCGCCGCCGGTATCGACGCCCTGCGCGATGTCGGGCGACTGCGGATCGATGGAGGAGATGACGGCGCAGGTCTCGCTGTCGAAACCGTACTTGGCGCGCGTGTAGCCGATCTCGCGGATCGTGTTGCGGACGATCGACGGGAAGTCGACGTAGGTGCGGGTGGTGATCTCACCGGAGATCATGGCGAGGCCCGTGGTGACGAGCGTCTCGCACGCGACGCGGCCCACCGGATCTTCGGCGAGAACGGCATCGAGAATCGCGTCGGAAATCTGGTCGGCGATCTTGTCCGGATGACCCTCGGTCACCGATTCCGACGTGAACAAATGGCGGTTGCTGGACATTGAAAGATGCTCCTTGCGAGTAATCGGGGAATAGTAACAGAGTGCGGCGGCCATGCCGCCGCTCCAGGACGCGCGGCCATGCCGCGCGGGGCGGGCGGCATGGCCGCCCTTCATGAGATGCAGCGGCGGCATGGCCGCCGCACTCCTGTCATCCATCTTGCAGTCTCAGCACTTGATGCTTCGAACCCGTAACTTGCCCGCGTACCGTGACTTGCTCGTCCTCTTCACAAAATACGGGAGGAAGGACTTCCACTTGACCCTGGCTCCGGATGAAATCATTTCGACTGACACGTCCGAGGGGCCGATCGAGCCGGAGGTCAAAGAGCGCGCGCAGGCGTTCGCCAAGTCGCTCAAAGAGCTCGGACCGACCTACGTCAAATTCGGCCAGCTCCTCTCCACCCGTCCCGACATCGTGCCGCGCGAGTACATCGACGAGCTCGAACAGCTGCAGGACTCGGTCGAGCCGTTCTCGTTCGCCGACGTGGAGAAGACGATCGAGGAGGAGCTCGGCGTTCGCATCTCGAAAGCGTTTCAATCGTTCGATTCCACGCCGCTCGCCGCCGCATCCCTCGGACAGGTCCACTCCGCCGTTCTCCGAGACGGACGCGAAGTGGTGGTCAAAGTGCAGCGCCCCAACGTGCGCGACCAGGTGAAACACGATCTCGAAGTCTTCGGCGACATCGCGCAGACGCTCGAAGAGCATTCCGACGTCGGCCGCAAGATGAATCTCGTCGCGACGCTCGATCAGGTCCGCCTCACCCTCACCAACGAGCTCAATTACCTGCAGGAGGCGCGCAACACCGATCTGCTCCGCCAGAACCTCGCGCAGTTCCCGGAGATCTACATCCCCTCGGTCATCCACGACCTCAGCTCCTCGCGGGTGCTGACCACGGAGCTGGTGAAGGGGCGCAAAGTCTCGAAGCTCACGCCGCTGATGATCATCGATCGCGATTACGCGGAGCTCGCGGCGGTCCTGACGAAGGCCTACCTCAAGCAGATCTGCGTCGACGGCTTCTGGCACAGCGACCCGCATCCGGGCAACGTCTTCGTGCGCGAGGACCAGCTCGTCCTGATCGACTTCGGCATGGTCAGCCGCATCACGCAGGAGATGCAGGACGAGATCATCAAGCTGCTGCTGGCGATCTCGTCGAACAACGGCGTCGAAGTCGCGGAGTCGTGCGTGCGGCTGTCGGAGATCGAGGAGCGCTTCGACATCACGAAGTTCCATCGCGAGATCTCCGCGCTCGTGGCGAACTTCCACGACGTCGATCCGCGGTCGGTGAACACCGGCCAGGTGCTGTTCCACATCATCGCGATGGCAAACAGCAACGAGTTGCGGGTGCCGGCGGAGATGGCGATGCTGGCGAAGACGCTGCTGAACCTCGACGCGATCACGAAGAAGCTCGATCCGAATTACGACCCGCAGCGCGTGATCCGCGAGTACGCGCAGGAGATGATGACCCAGAAGCTCCGCCAGAAGTTCGATCCGCAGAACTTCTACCCCGCGCTGCTCGATCTCAATCAGCTGGTGCTCGACCTCCCCCATCGCTCGCGCGAGATCCTCGATCTCACCGCCGGCGGCAAGCTGACGTTCGGCGTCAAGCTCACGCAAGCGGAGGAGCTCCTCGGCGGCATTCACAAGGTGGCGAACCGGATCACGGTCGGCCTGGTGATCGCCGCGCTGCTCGTCGCATCGTCCTTGATGATGCGCATGTCGCCCGTCCTGGCGATGATCGGCTACGTGCTCGCGGGAGCGGCGGCGCTGTATGTGATCGTGTCGATCCTGTTGAAGGACCGGCGCGATCAGGAGCGGGCGAAGATCAAGTAGGGAGCGCGGACGGGACGTCCGCGCTCCACTTGGCGGCGGCGCTGTATGTGATAGGACGCATTGCGCGCGGACGCCGTACCAACGGCATGAGCACGCGCATCGTCATTGCTCTTCTGTTCCTCACCACCGCGAGCTTCGCGGCGCCGGTCGTCACCTCGATCGAGCCGGACCGCGGTCCGGTCCAGGGCGGAATCACCGTCACCATTCACGGCACGGGATTCAGCAACAACTGCAACATCTGCTCGCCGCCGTTCGGACCGCCCAACGTGTTCTTCGGACCGGCGCGCTCCACGAGCGTGACCTTCATCGATGCGAACACGCTGCAGGCCGTGACTCCCCCACTGCTGCCACAATCGGCGGCCGTCGTGGTGCAGCAGTTCGAGGGCGGCTCCTCGAACGGCAATGTGACGTTCACCTCGGAAGGAAATCCGCAGACGGCGTTCGATCCGGTGCTGCTGCCGATTTTTCTGCCGCCGGTCCGCGGCGCGTTCGGCTCGGAGTTCCACACCGTTGCGCGTCTGTCGAACCGAGGCAAGCTCGGTGCAATCGTCCAGATGCTTCCCGTGTACGGCGTCGATCTCCGCTGCACGCTCGCCGATCCTCCGCCGGCCGGACCGCTCATTCCCATCTACGTGAAGGATGAGGATCAGCAATTGTCCGAGCCGTGCGGGCCGTCGGTCGCGCGGCTTTTGTATGTGCCCAAAGGCGAAGGACGAGCGCTCGCCGCAAACATTCGCGTGCTCGACCTCACCCGCGAGGCGGAGAGCAACGGCGTCGAGATTCCGGTCGTTCGCGAAGGCGACTTCCGCACCGACCGGCTGGTGTTCATGGGCGTGCCGGCCGATTCGCGTTTCCGGGTGAAGCTGCGTCTCTACAGCCTCGCGCGCGCGGCCGAGGTGCGCATGGGCGTCGATCTCATTCAGTTGCGGCCGCGCGATCCGCAGGACATCTTCGATCCCGCGTATGCAGAGATCGACGTCCTGCCGCCTGCAGGCCGGATCGTCGTCGATTCGGATGGGCAGACGCCGATCTGGGGGCTGATCACGGTGACGAACAATCAGACGCAGGAGATCACGACGATCACGGGGAATTAGAGCGTGAAGATGAATGATGAATTTCGAGTGAAGAATTAAGAAACGCGGCGCGAAGCGCCCACCTCAATTCTTAATTCTGAATTCTTAATTCTCAATTCGCGCGCGTCAGCGCGGAGTGACCCCGAGAGGACTCGAACCTCCGACCAAGAGTTTAGGAAACTCCTGCTCTATCCTGCTGAGCTACGGGGTCTTAGCGCTTTCGGCAGCGTAGCATCCTGGCGTCGATTTCGCAATTTTGGAAGGTGTGAAAACCGCCATCCTGCTAGCGATTTTGACACTCTCTCCAACGCTCTTCGCTCAATCGACGCCGTGCCGCTGGTACCAGCTTCGGTGCAGCAGCCAGAACGAATCCGACATCGAAGGACTTCCGCCCGAGGCACCGCGAAACGGCACCATCATCACCATCGACGTCAAGAAAAATACCGCCTACCTGTTCAAGGACGGGCAACTGGTCAAGAAATCGAAAGCCGCGACCGGCAGTGAAAAAACATTGGTCAAAGGCGACGACGAGTGGGTCTTCCACACGCCGCGCGGACATCTCAAAGTGCTGCGCAAGATCGACGATCCCGTCTGGCGCAAACCCGACTGGGCGTTCATCGAGGCGGGCGAAAAAGTTCCGCCCCCCGATTCACCGAAGCGTCTGGTCAAGGGACACCTCGGCAAATACGCGCTCGACCTCGGCGACGGAATCCTCATCCACGGCACCGACGACATCGATTCGATCGGCCGCAGCGTGTCGCACGGATGCGTCCGATTGCCGGATGAGATGCTCGAACAGGTTTACAACGCGGCGCGGGTCGGGACGGATGTGTTCATTTTTGACAGTGAGATAGAGAAATAGAGAGATTGAGAGATAGAGGAGGACGGTCTCCCCCCTCAATCTCTCTATCTCTTTATATCTTTATATCTTTATATCTTTATCTCTCTCCCTCACACCCTCACCTTCGCCACGACGGCCAACAACTCATCAATGTCATACGGCTTCATGATCGACGGCACGTTCCGATGCCGCGCCTCGCCGAGGGCGCGGGCATCGGCGTGGCCGGTCGAGAAGATCACCGGGAGGCCGGGCCAGAGGCGTCCGAGCTCTTCGTAGACGTGGAAGCCGCTGATGTCGGGGAGGTTCACGTCGAGCAGCACGAGCTCGGGCTGGAACGCGCGCACCGCATCGATCGCGGCGGCGCCGGTCGTCACCAGATGCACCTCGTAGCCTTCGTCCGTCAGCAGCGCGCAGATCCCCTCGCCGACCGACTCATCGTCCTCCACCAGCACGATGCGGCGCGGACCGAACTGTCGCGTCTCCTCCGCGGGCGCAAGCGCGGTGGCGGCCGGCAGCACGATCGTGAAGGTGCTCCCCTCGCCCACCTTGCTCGACACGCGCAGTGCCCCTTCCTGCTGCACCATCGCCTGATGCGCGATCGAGAGGCCGAGGCCGGTGCCGGAGCGCTTCGTGGTGAAGAGCGGCTCGAAGATGCGGTCGAACAGGTTCTCCGGAATGCCCGGACCCGAATCGGCGATGGCGATCTCGATCTGGCCGCTCTCGCCGCGTGACGCCGCGATCGTCAGCTCGCCGCCGTCCGGCATCGCTTCGCGTGCATTGACGATCAGATTCGTCGCCACCTGCTTCAGCAGCGACTCATCGGCGCGCGCGAAGAGCTCGGCGTCTTTGATCTTCGTCTCGATCCGATACGACATCCCGAGGTTCGCGCGTGCCTCGCGCGCGACGCCGGCGACCCATTGCGCGACGTCGATCGTCACGATCGACAGCGACGACACCGGGCGGGCCAGCCGCTGGATCTCCTGCGACACTTGCCGTCCGCGCTTGATCGCCTGGAAGATGTGCTTCGTCGCCGTATCGACTTTCGGATCGTCCGGCGCGCGGCGCTTGAGCAGCTCGGCGAACGGCAGGATGCTCATCAGCACGTTGTTGAACGTGTGGGCGGCGGAAGCGGCGAGCTGGCCGAGGCTGGCCAGCCGTTTTTCCTTCTCCCGCTCCAGCTCGTCGTGACGGCGCTTCGTCACATCGCGCGCAATCCCGAGCGTCCCGATCGCTTCGTCATCGATGTGCAGCGCCTGCAGCGAAAGCTCGAGCACCACTTCGCTGCCGTCTTTCGCGCGGAGGCGGGCGATCGATTCGTCCGTCGGATCGGGCTCGATCAGCTCCGATGCGGCGCGGCCGATCCATTCGTCCACGCTCCACTTCGTGATCTGTTCGAATGCTTTGTTGATCGACGTGAAGCAGCCGTCGGCGTCGGTGGTGTAGATGATCACGCCCGCCTGCTCGAACAGCGCGCGGTACCGCGCCTCGGAGCGCGCCAGCTCGTCCGCCGCGCGGCGGCGCTCGGTCACGTCCGAGATCACGCCGAACGCATGCTGCTGCCCGTTGATCTCCTTCATCTCCGCGCGGTTGTGGATCCAGATCCACCTCCCGTCGCGGCGGCGGAAGCGATACTCGACGTCGTACTTCGTCCCGTCGCGGAAGAGCGCTTCGTACGCGGCGAGCGCGCGGTCGCGATCGGCGGGATGAACGTGCCGCGCCCAGATCTCGAGCTCGTTGTCGCGAAGCTCTTCCGGCGTGTAGCCCCAGAGGTCGACGATGTTTTCGCTCAGATACGCCGATTTGCCGGCCATGTCGTCGCGCCACACGACCTCGGGGATGTTCGCCAGGATCGTGCGATGACGCTCCTCGCTCTCCTGCAGCGCGAACTCGTTCGCCTTGCGCGCGGTGATGTCCTGCGTCATGCCGATCATGCGACGCGGATGCGTGTCTTTTACGAGTTGCCCCCGCGCGTGCATGATGCGCCGCTGCCCTTCGACGGTGATGGTGAACTCGCGATCGAACAGCGTCCCGTCGGCGGCGGCGCGGTGCATGTCGGCGAGCATCGCCGCGCGCTCGTCAGGGTCGACGAGCTCCAGCACCTCGGACAATTTCGTCGACGGCGCCAACCCGTCGCCGAACACGCGGCGCAGCTCGTGCGACATCGTGAAGACGTCGTTCTCGATGTCCCAACCCCAGCTGCCGACCTGCGCGAGCTGCTGCGCCATCGACAGCTGCATTTCGCGGCCGCGCAGCTCCTCCTCCAGCTGCCGTCCCGCGGTGATGTCGCTGACCAGCGCCATCACGAGCAGCTTGTCCCCTTCGCGCATGCTGCTCAGCGACACGTGCGCCCAGAAGAACGTACCGTCGTGACGGCGGAAGCGCAGCTCGTGCGGCTCGGTCACGCCGTCGCGCACGCCCTGTACTTTCGTGAGCGCGAACGCGCGCTGCGCGGGATCGATGACATCGAAGAACGACGTGCGCCGGAGCACGTGCATCGACGTACCGAGGAGCTGCGCCAGGTGCTGATTGGCGAAGGTCGTCTTCCCTTCGCGATCGAACATCCAGACCCCTTCATGCGCGTTCTCGAGCAGATCGCGATACCGCCGCTCACTCTCACGCAGAGCGGCTTCGATCCGCTGCAGGCGCAGCTCGCGCTGCAGGATCGAGGGGAGCTGATGCAGCTCGGAGCGGGTGAGCAGCATGAAATCGGTCGTGCCCGGAAGATCGTTTTTTTCCGAATCGATCAGCAGCACGGCGGGGGTGGAGCCGAGCTTCTCGCGCAGCTTCTTCAGCACGGCGCGGCGCTTCGCCGCGGAGGAGCCGATCACCGCGAAATTGCACGCCGCGTCGGAGCCGTCGTCCGCGTAGAGGGTGACCGTCATCGACTGCGGCAAATGACACCGCACGGTCGCCAGCTCGTCCTCCGAGCAGTAGAACAACCCAACCGCGGTCGCTGTGCGCATCTGGATCGAATCTGAGTGGAACAAGCGGCATGCCAGCCGCTGGATTAACGTAAGTGAAGAGCGGGAAGCACTTACCTCATTCGACGAGAACCCTGAGCCCGTCCGCGTTCCGGATTCCGTTCGGATTTCGGACGTTTTATAGCAGTAATTCTTGACAGTGTCTCCAGCAATTGTTCCGCCTCGAAGGGCTTCCGTAAGAAACCAATGTGGGGCTGCCGCAGAAATCGCGCCACCGCCGTGTCGTCAAGCTCGGCGGTGATGAAGACCACCGGCAGTTTCGGCCACCGCGTGGCGATCTCGTTGTAGACGTCGACGCCGCTCACGTCCGGCAGGCCGATGTCGAGCATGACCACGTCCGGCGTCTGCCTCGCCAGCGAGCCGATCGCGCCGCGGCCGTCCGTCGCGGTGCGCACGTCGATCCTTTCCGCCTCCAGCACCGCGTGCAGCGCGAGCGTCACGGCGGGATCGTCTTCGACCAGCAGCACGCTCGACACGCGACGCTCCTCCGACGATCCGGCTTCGCCCGCGAAGAGCGGAAAGCGCAGATGGAACTCCGTGCCGCGGCCGACTTCGCTCTCCACGTGAATCGTCCCGCCCTGCGCGCTCACGACCTGGTGCACGACCGCGAGGCCGAGGCCGGTGCCGCCCCGCTTCGTGGTGAAGAGCGGCTCGAAAATGCGCTCGCGGATCTCCGGCGCGATGCCGCTGCCGCGATCGGCGATCATCAGATCGAGCCGCTCGTCGCCGGTCGCGTGCGCGACGATGCGGATCGGTCCGGCGGCCGCCGCGTCGCGCGCGTTGATCACGAGGTTGGCCAGCGCCTGGTTCAACAGCGCGATGTCGCCGCGGATGTACAGCTCCTCGCCGGTCTCCAGCTGCGCCCGCCCGCCGGTCAGCGCGGAGGCCTCGGGCAGAAAATCGGACAGCCAGCGGCGCACGTCGATCGTCGACATCGACGGCGCCGGCTCGCGCGTGAAGCGGAGGATCTCCTCCGTGATGCGCCGGCCGCGTCCGAGCGATTGCTGGATCTGCGCGACGGCGTTCTGCACGTGGACCTCGCCCGCCGTCCGCCGCCGCAGCACCTCGACGAACGTGCTGATCCCCATCAGCACGTTGTTGAACTCGTGCGCCATCGTGGCGGCGAGCTTGCCGAGGCTCGAAAGGCGCCGCGTTTCTCCGAGCTGCCGCTGCAATTCGAGGCGTTCGCGCGCGGCGGCTTCTTCTTCCGTGATGTCCTGCACGTTGCCGATCGCACGGTGCTCGCGCACCTTGGCGTGTACGCGGAGGTATCGGACGTCGCCGTCATCACTCCGGACGCGCAGCTTCACATCGAGCGAGCCGCGTTGCCGCGCCAGCTCGATCGCGCCGCGCAAACGATCGCGATCGCCCGACATCGTGCGGCGGAAGACGTAGTCGAGCGTGAGCGGCCGCGACTGCGGCACGAGTCCGAAGATGCGATAGAGCCCGTCCGAGGCGCGCATCACGCGGCCCGGCCCGATCTCGAAGACGCCGCCGTCGGACAAATCCTGCGCCTCGGCGAACGTGCGCGATACGAACCGCTCCGCCGTTGCGGCGATGCGCGCCACGTCGTCCGCCACGTGATCCGTTCCACCGAACAGCTCGAGCACGAACACGACGCTCGTGCGGTCGCAGATCGGAAAGAGCATCACGTCGCCGCCGTTCGCGCGCTCGCCGCTGCGCCGCACGCCATCGACCAGTCCGCTCTCCCGCACCGCGCCGCCGGTCGCGCTCCACCACACCGTGCGCTGCGGCGTTTCGTCCTCGGTGGCCCAGATCGCGATCGCGTCGAAGCCGAGCGCGCGGCCGATCGCCTCGGCGACACGCGGCGCCGCCGCCGCGAAGCTCGCGTACTGCGAGACGATCTCCACGAAATCCGCGAAGAGCGTCGAGCGCGATTCGTCGCGGATGCTGATGGAGATCAGCCCGTCCCACGATTCGGCCACGACGCCGGCCCGGAACGACTGGCCGCTCTTGCGCGTGGCGTCGATGCGGAACGTGCCGCCGGTTTTCAGGCGCGGCAAACGCACGATGGTCGATAGGTGTTTTCCTACCATCTCCCGGGCGGAATACCCGAAAGTCTGCTGCGCACCGCGACTCCAGAAGACGATTTCCCCTGACGGCGCCGCAGCGATCACCGCATCTGTAACAGGAGGGCGTCGCACGGTAAAGCGTGCGGAATTATAGCACTAATACATTCCATTTTCACGCCTTTGTTTTCATCCGGGCATACAGCGTCGACGGACTGATCTTCAGCTGCCGCGCCGCTTTGCGTACGTTGCCGCCGGTCGCATTCACCGAGGCCGTGACGTAGTCGGCGATCACCTCGTCGAGCGCCCGGATCTCCCACTCCTCGGACGGCATCCCTCCTCCCGACGACGCGGCGAGGCTCGGCGCCGCGCCCGATTCGAGCAGGAGGTCTTCGCTGCGCAGTTCGTCGCCCGGGAGCGTGAGCAGCGCGCGCTCCAGCACGTTGCGCAGCTCGCGCACGTTGCCCGGCCACGCATAGCTCGTCAGCTTCTTCATCGCCCGTCCGCTCACCTTCGGCATCGGACGCCCGATCTCCTTCGCCAGCGCGGGCAACATCGCCTGAATGAGGATCGGCACGTCTTCGAGCCGTTCGCGCAGCGGCGGCATGCGGATGCGGACGACGTTCAGTCGATAGTAAAGGTCGCCGCGAAAGCGTCCTTCGCTCACCTCGGCGAGCAGGTCGCGATTCGTCGCAGCGATCAAACGGAAGTCGGCGCGCAGATCGCGGATGCCGCCGACGCGCCGGAACCGTTTCTCTTCCAGCGCCTTGAGCAGGCGCGCCTGGACCGTCAGCTCCATCTCGCCGATCTCGTCGAGGAAGAGCGTGCCGTCGCCGGCGATCTCGAAGAGTCCCGGCTTGGTCTGCATCGCATTCGTGAACGCGCCGCGCTCGTGTCCGAAGAGCTCCGATTCGAGCAGCTCCTTCGACAGACCGGCGCAGTTGAGATCGACGAACGGCGCGCGCGATCGCGGCGAGCGGTTGTGGATCATCCGCGCCAGCACTCCTTTGCCGGTGCCCGACTCCCCTTCGATCAGCACCGGCGACGGCGCGCGCGAGATCTGGCCGATGATCTGGTTGAGCTGCACGATGGCCGGCGAGACACCCGGAAAACGCTCCACGTCCTTCGCGTCGGTGCGGCGCAACGCGAACAGCTCGCGTTGCGTGGCGAGCATCCGCTTCACCTGCTGCAGCGTGAGCTGGAGCGTCTCGTATTCGAAGGGCTTGGTGAGGAACGTCTCGGCGCCGAGGCGCATCGATTCGACCACCCGATCGAACGTGCCGTAGGCCGACATCATGATGACCGCGGTCGTCTCCGCGTACATCTTGAACTCGTGCAGCAGGTCGATGCCGTTGACGTCCGGGAGCTGGACGTCGAGCAGCACGACGTCGGGGGAGAACTCGGCGAAGACGCGGCGGCCTTCGCGTCCGTCGCCGGCGGTGCGGACGTCCCAGTCGTCACCGAGGAGCGCTTCGAGTCCCGCGACGATGGAGGGCTCGTCATCAATGATGAGGATGCGATCGCGAAGTTCGTCGGCCATGTTCGCGGAAATCATACGCCCGTCCAGTTTCTGAACGCCACAGGAAATCCGTCAAAAATGTTAAGTCGATGATGTAACTAGGCTTACAGGATTTCGGACAGTGGTCCCGCGCTTGATCTAAGGGAGCGGCAGGAGAAACGACATGCTGCTCACGATCCTCACCGCCGCCGCCATCAGTATCAAGATCGATCTCGTCGGATTGATTCAGCACCGTTATCACCCGGCGCCGCAGGTGAAGAGCCTCACCTGCCACATCGACACGGTGTCGTACCGCTTCGTCGGCGATCCCGGGACCGAGTTCCGCTACGACGGCGACACATACCGCGTTCCGGCAAACGGCGCGATCGAGCTCGTGTCGACGCGCGCGCAGAACTACGAAGTGAACGGCCGCGAACTCCCCCTCAACCTCTGGCCCAAAGACAACTTCGGGATGCGCACCATCCCGCTGCCGAAGAACCAATAGAAAAAAGGAGACGAACATGACCAACTTTCTCGTCAGCACCGTTTCAGACATCCGCGGCGGCCGCCAGAGCTGGCGCGTCATCGTGACGATGTCGCTCCCCGCGTTCGTCGTCGCCGTCCTGCTCGCCCAACTGTCATGAACGACCAGAGGCGCATCACGCTGGTGAACCGCAACCCGGCGCTCACATCACGCGACTGGGACTGCTCGCCGGACGCATCGACGCGGATCATCTACGTGCGCGCGGCGGCGATGCTCGAGTACGCGCTGAAGAACGCGGTGACGGAGCTCGATCGCGACGTCGAGCGCGTGGTGATCGACCGCAGCGCAACGGCAGGCGATTGCCTCGAGCTCCTCGCCAGATTGCCGCAGCAGTACCACGGCGACGTGCTCATCGTCCGCCAGGACGGCAGCGGCTACCTCAGCGCAAGCGCGCGCGGAGACGGACGCGTGTTGTACCCGCTGTCCGCGGATGACATCGAGTTCTATCTGCTCACGCACGGGTTGGTCGTGGAGGAAGTTCGGATGACCGCATAGGAACGCCCCCGATCATCGGCGTAGAAGATCAGCCTTTGGACTGGACCCCTCGGGCTGGCACATCGATGATCGGGGCGTAGCACTGGAAACCTGAAACATGAAACCTGAAACCTGAAAAAGGCGCAGAACGGACCAGCCGCCGTCTTCTTCAAGGTTTCAGGTTTCATGTTTCAGGTTTTCCATGTAGTCTCCGATTCGTGCAGCTCTGGACGGCGTTTCTGCATACGGGGGTGGTGGGGAAGACCGTCCTGACCATCCTCCTCCTCTTCTCCGTGATGTCGTGGGCGACGATGATCGTCGTCGGGCAGCGGTTCCGAAAATCGGACAGCGCGTCGCGCCGCTTCATGTCGGTCTTCCGCAAAGCGAAGCGGCTGGCCGACGTGCAGGCGGCGACGAAAGAGCTCGTGCATTCGTCGCTCGTCGGCCTGTTCAAGGCGGGCTATGCCGAGATCGAAGCGCAGATCGCGCACGGCGACACGAAAGTGCGCTCGCTCGATTCGGTGGAGCGCTCGCTGATCCGCGCCACGCGGATCGAATCGGCGCGGCTGCAGCGCTTCGTCCCCTTTCTCGCCACCACCGCCGCGGCCACGCCGTTCATCGGACTCTTCGGCACGGTGTGGGGAATCATGGAAGCGTTCACCACGATCGGCACGATGGGGACGACGTCGATCACCGCGGTCGCGCCGGGAATCAGTGAGGCGCTGATCAACACAGCCGCCGGCCTCTTCGCCGCGGTTCCCGCGCTTCTTGCATACAACCATTTCGTCCAGCGCCTCCGTCAGGCGCGGGGACAAATGGAAGACTTCACGCTCGAGTTTTTGAATCTGACAGAACGCAATTTCACCTGAGCGCGTCTAATAACAGGAATGTTTCGCCCAACCGACAGCGACGACATGTCCGATCTCGCGGAGATCAATGTCACGCCGCTCGTCGACGTCATGCTCGTGCTGCTGGTGATCTTCATGGTGACGGCACCGATGCTCACACAAGGATTGACCGTCGCGCTGCCGGCCGCCGAGGGACGCAGTCTCGAGCTGGCGTCGAACAATCCGTCGAAGATCACCATCGCGATGAGCGGCGCGGTCTATGTCGATGACACGCCGGTCGGCTCGACCAATCTCGATCAGACCCTCGGCACGATGCTCCGCGCCCGGCGCGTGAAGCGCGCGCTGCTCGAAGCGGACAAGAGCGTGCCGTATGGACGCGTCGTCGCCGTGCTGGACATCATGAATCGCGCAGGTGTGGAGCAGTTGGGCATGGTGACGCAACCAAGGGAGCGGGATGGACGATCGCGTCGGTGACATCCTCGCTGCGCGCGCGCGCCTCGACACCGGTTGGATGCCGGCCATCTTCATCCTCTCTCTCCTGATGCACGGCGGCATCGCCGCGTTCGGGATCTGGACCGCGATGCACACATCCACGCCGGTCCCCGTGTCGGTACTCAATATCAAATTCGCGCCGATGCAGGCGCCGGTTGCGCCGATGACGAAGCCGTCGTCGCCTGCGCCGCAAACACCAACCAAACCAAAACCACCGGAGCCGCGCATCGAAGCGCCGAAGCCAAAAATCGACGACGTGAAGCCGTCGGCGGCGAAGCCGGTCCCGAACGCGGTGCCGCTCTCGCCGTTCGGCAAATCGTCGAAGAAGGGGGCGGAGAATCCGGTCGTCACGCCGCCTGCCGGACCGCCGCCCGTCCCCGCCGACGGCAGCGGCGTCACCGGCCTCGAAGGTGGCGACTTCCCCTACCCGATCTACATTGATCGCATGCACACGCTGGTCGGACAGAAGTGGTTGCGTCCGCAGATCAGCAACGCGACGACGACGATTTACTTCGTCATCGACCGCGACGGCACGGTCCGTGATGCGAAGGTCGAGACGACCAGTCTCAACGCGACCTTCGACCGTGCCGCGTTGCGCGCCGTCATCGAATCATCCCCGCTGCCGCCCTTGCCGTTCGGCTACAGCGGAACCTATCTGGGAGTACATCTGACATTCCGATGAGAAAACTTTTTCTGCTGTTCATCGCGGCGCTGCCGCTATTCGCGCAGACCGAGATCACCACGTCGATGGATCCGACGAGAGCGGCGCAGGTGCTGCGCGTCGCGATCCCGCAACCGGACATCAAGGACACGACGTTCGAGGCGATCAACGAGCCGCTCTTCAAACCGCTCACGCGCGACATCTCGATGTCCGGCATCTTCGCCATCGCGCCGCTGCCGCCGAACGTCCCGATCACGCCGGAGGTGCTGCAGCGCATCAACGCGCAGCTCCTGCTCAAGATCGCGATTCACACCGAGGGCGAGGAGTTCGTCGTCGAAGCGCGGCTCACAGACACGGCGGGCCAGACACAATTCGGCAAGCGGTATCGCGGTCCCGCGGCCGCGCTGACGCGGCTCGCGCACATGCTCGCGTCCGACCTCGTGCGCGCGCTGAACGGAAAACCGGGACCGTTCCAGTCGCAGATCGGATTCGCATCCGACCGCGACGGGAAGTGGGAGATCTGGCTGATGGACTGGGACGGCGGCAATCAGCGCGCGATCACGCATCACCGCGCGTTGTCGATCCTCCCGAGCTGGTCGCCCGACAACGAGCGGATGGTCTACACGTCGTTCTTCGGCGGGACGAGCGACATGTACATCATCAATCGCCGCGGCGGCGGACGGATCCGCGTCGCCACCGGCCTGCAGCTCAACACCTCGGCCACGTTCTCGCCGGTGTCGAATGACATCGCGTTCGTCGGATCGGTCAATGGCAATCCTGACATCTACGTCATCAAGGACGACGGCTCGAACCGCCGCAGGCTCACGTCGTCGCCGACGATCGAGTCGACGCCGGAGTGGAGTCCGACCGGGCGGCAGATCTCGTTCACCTCGGGACGCAGCGGCTCGCCGCAGATCTACGTCATGGACGCCGAGGGGACGAACGTGCGCCGCATTTCCTTCGATGGCGACTGGAATGACGATGCGACCTGGTCGCCCGACGGCGAACAGATCGCGTACACCTCGCGCGTGAACGGACGTTTTCAGATTCGTGTCGCGAATCTCATCACCGGTGAGAGTCGTATTCTCGCCGGTGAAGGTTCCAATGAGCAGCCGACGTGGTCGCCCGACGGGAAATGGATCGCGTTTCAATCGAACCGCTCGGGCAAATGGCAGATCTACAGGATGCGCATTGACGGGACGGACATTGAGCAGCTGACCTTCAATGGTGAGAACAAAGATCCGGACTGGAGCAAGAAGAGCGAATGAGGATGACACGCGGTTGTATGATCAAAATCAAGTAAGGAGTTCAGCAAATGAAGAAAACTTCGAAAGCTTTCGCATGGACATTGTGTGTGGTGGTCGTGGGCCTGTTTGCGATGGCCTGTCCGAAGAAACCGAAGGTGGAGACGCATCCGCCGGTCGTCGACACGACGCCCCCTCCGCCGGTCGTCGAGCCGCCTCCGGTGCAGCCGGTGACCAAGGTCGAGAACAAGGATTTCGTAGAGGAGACGCCGGTCAAGACGGAGACGCTGCCGGCCAACATCGACGAGCTGAATCGTTACGCGCAGTCGCGCGGCTACATTCAGGACGCGTACTTCGGCTACGACGAATCGGCGCTGCCGGCCGACGCGCAGGCCGCGCTGACGAATTCGGCGAACTGGCTGAAGGGCGACGGCAAGGCGTACAACCTGCTGATCGAAGGGCACTGCGACGAGCGCGGCACCGAGCAGTACAACCTCGCCCTCGGCGACAAGCGCGCGAACACCGCGAAGGAGTACCTCGCCACGCTCGGCGTCGACACCTCGCGCATGCGCACCGTGAGCTACGGCGAAGAGCGTCCGTTCGATCCGGGTCATGACGAGTCGGCGTGGGCGAAGAACCGCCGCGCACACCTCGTGCTCGTCGGGAAGTAGTCATGACCATTCGCAAAGCCATCGCCACCGCCGCCGTCGCACTCTTCGCGACGGCGTGCGCCACCTCCTCCGACATGGACACGCTGCGGAGCCAGATCTCCGACCTGCAGGAGCAGATCGCCGCGCTCAAGCGGACGGCGTCGAGCAAAGAGGAAGTGCAGAACGTCAACACGAAGATCGCGGAGCAGACCGACACGCTGCTGAAGTCGAATGCGACGCTCGTGTCGAAGGTCGGCTCGATCGAAGACCGGTTGAACAACGCGCAGGGCTCGGTCGAGCAGACGAACTACCGCATCGATCGCATGGTCCAGCAGCTCACGCAGGCGCAGCACGACATCGATCAGCTGAAAGCGGCGGCCGCGGCAGCACCGCCCGCCGCAGCGACGACGCCGGGCACAGCTCCGACTCCGGTGATGACCGAGGTCACGGTGCCGGCGCCAGCCGTGACGACGACCGAAAATCCGAGCGACATCTACCAGAGCGCGTATCGCGACTACCAGCGGGGCAACTACGACCTGGCGATCTCGGGCTTCCGGGACGTGGTGACGAAGTGGCCGAAGTCGGAGCTGGCGGACAACGCGGCGTACTGGATCGGCGAAAGCCTCTACTCGCAGAAGAAATATCGCGAGGCAATTGCACAGTTTGACAGCGTCGTCACCAGTTATCCGAAGTCCGACAAGGTGGCGAGCGCGCTCCTGAAGAAGGGGTACGCGTACATCCAGCTCAACGAAAAAAACATGGGCATCGTGCAACTGCAGTACGTGGTGCACGAGCACCCGAAAGCACCCGAGGCCGCCAAGGCTCGCGAAGAACTGAAGCGCCTCGGGGTCAATTCACAGTAAAATACGCGGCTTTTAATACGAAGAAGGAGCATTGATTCATGGCGAACATTCGCTCGGCCGAGAAGCAGAGACGCCAGGCCGAAAAACACAAAGAGCGCAACCGCGCCGGTAAGTCGCGCCTGCGCTCGGCGCTGAAGAAGGCCCGCACGGCGGTGGCCGAGGGAACGGCGGACGACAAGTCGATGGCGACCGGTTTCTCGGAGATCGACAAGGCTGCAAAAAAAGGTGTGATCAAGACCAACACCGCCAACCGCTACAAGGCCCGTCTCAACGCCGCTGCCAAGCGCGCGGCCGCGAAGTAACGTTCTTCCGTGGGGGCGCCCCGCCCCCACCACCATGCCTCCCCCGCCGCACGTCATCGCCGTCCTCGCGATCCTGCACAGCCGGCACGGCCGCGGTCTGATCGCCGAGAGCGACGTGCGCGCGGCAGTCGACGCGCTGCCGAACGCGCCGCGCCTTTCCGTCTCCCGGCGCGACGAAGTCCTGCGCGACGTCGCCCGCTGGCTCGATCGCGGCGTGCTGCGCGATGAGGTCGCGTCGCTGATCGGCTTCGAGATCGACGACTCGCTCGCCTTGTCGCCGGAGGAGGATGCCCAGCTCGTCGAGCTGCTCCGCTCGCGCAGCCCGATCGCGCGCGAGGACATCAACGCCGTGACGCGCCGCTTCCTCGAAGAAGTGCTCGCCGGCGCCGACATCCCGGACGAGCTGCTCGAAACGATCGTCGACACGTACGTCCGCCGCGGCACGCTGGCGATGGACGAGCACGGCGGCCGCTACACGATCTCGCTCTAACGGATTGGACGCGTCCGCGCCTGCGTGAAGTCGAGCGTGCGGATGAACACACGCGATCCGTGCATGTACGGCGGCGCGTCGACCTCGCGCATGTAGACCAGCAACCAGCCGTTGCGCGTGTGCACGACCTCCCCATCATGAGCGTCGGGAATCGACGCGTGCAGCTCGCGATCGTCATTGCCGAGCAGGATGGCCGCCGAATCGAATGTGACGACCGCATTGCTTGCGTCGTCCACGGCGAAGCCGGGCACGGACCAGAACCGGTCTCGAGACCAACTCCCGAAATGCAGCGGCATGTCGAGCGCGCCGCGGCGAACGGCCGGTATGCCACAGCCGTTGAAGAACAGGCCGAACCTGCCGGCCACGCGCGGAGGGTAGATCCCGAGCGTGCCGGTCGCATCGACGGGGAGGATCTTGCCGGTCCGGCTCAGAGATGCGAATGCGATCCGCTGCGGACTCTTCGTGATCCAGGCGAGCCGGAACTCTCTGCCGTCCCAGGCGATGTCCGGGTAGGACGCGCCGGTCGCGATGGTGATCGGTGCGCCGCCGTCGATCGACGCGAGGATCGTCGCGTCCTTCTCATCGCCGATGACCGGATCGAACGTCTCCCACACCATGGCGAAATGACCGTCGTCCGACGACGCGATGCGCAGCGAATACACCGGGCCGGTCCACACTTTCGTTTGCGCGCCGAGCGCAGCGCCGCGCGTCATGCGCCGGAACCGCAGCTCACCCGGCTCCGGGTACGGCGGCGCGTAGGTGTACGCGATGATCCATTTGTCTCCGTCGAATGCCACCGCGCCGGCTGAGAGGAACGAGTCGCCGAGATCGATCACGCCCGCGTCCATATGCGTCCCATCGGCCGAGACGAGCGAGAGATGAAACGTGTAATAGAACTCGAGCCAGCCAACGAGCGTCGTTTCGCCGTCGGTCGCGACGCGCGGCCGCAGCTGTTCGGGAGCGAAGCGCGTGAACGTGTAGGGGACGAACAGAAGTCGCCTGCCGTCCCACGTCGCCACGCCCGGCGGCACCGAAAGACGTTCCGTCGTCCGCACCACCGCGCCGGTCGTGAGATGCGCGACGAACCTGCCCTGCTCCGTCGCATACCAGAAGAGGAATTCCGTTCCGGTCCAGAGCGCGCCGGAAGTGTAGATGTCGCGCAGATCGGCCTTCGGTCTACCGGCGACTCCGCGCACGATCGGGAGCAGCTGCGTACGGCCGGAGAACGACATCGCGACGATCGCCTGATCGCCGTTCGATGCAATCGACGCGGCCTGCAACCGGTCGGTTTGGGTATAGATCGGTTCCGACAACACGCCATGCCGCAGCATGCGCACGGAAGTCATCGTCACCACGATGTAGTCCGATCCCGCGCCACCAATGGCGCGAGCGACATCCGGCAAGGCAACCGGCATACCGATGGCTACGCCGTCGCGGTCGAGAAACTGCACGGCGTTCGGACTGGTGAGCACGACGACGAAGCCTGCGCCGTTCGATGCAACCATCGAATTGGGCGGCGTCTCGATGAAACGAAGGAAGTTGCCGTCCCCGTCGAGCAGCACGGCGCCGCCGTCCTCGAGTGTTGCGAGGTATCGATCGCCATCGCTCGCGATTCCGGTCACGGCGCTGGAGCTCTTCCAGATCGCGACGTCGTCGACGACGTTGCCGTCGCGATCGAACAGCGTGCGGAAGATGTATCCGCGGTCGGCGCGCCAACTCGAAAAGACCGCGACGGAGTTGCGTCCGTTCGAGGCGACGAACATGACGGCGAAGTCCGGCGCGAGGTGAACGTCGGAGACCGGGCGCTCGCCGAAGCCGAGCATGGCAGTGATCAACAGAGCGACGCGCATCGTGCTGGTTGATACGGAGCGGATTAAGATTTCGCCGTGAAGAAACAGCACTACGATCCGCATCCCGGCCTGGCGATGGCGGCGAAGCGCGCCGACGCGCGCAACGATCTCGCGCACGGCGATCCGCAGCTGTATCTGAAACAGGCGGAGGAGTATGTCGAGGCGATGTTCAGCGGCGCGAAAACCGCGCTCCGCCCGCTCTACGACGCGCTCTACGATCTCGCCCGCTCCCTCGGCAAGGACATCAAGATCTCGCCGGGCAAGACGATCGTTCCGATCTATCGCCATCACGTCATCGCGCAGATCAAGCCGTCGACGCGCACCCGCATCGACTTCGGCCTCGCGCTCGGCGACACGCCGGCGACGGAGCGCCTGATCGACACCGGCGGCTACGCGAAGAAGGATCGCATCACGCACCGCATCGAGGTGACGTCGCTCGACGACATCGATGACGAGTTGAAGAGATGGTTCAGGGCCGCCTACGCGCGGGACTGACGTCGAGCGTCCGCACGAAGACGCGCGGCACGTGGTAGTACGGCGCTTCATCGATGAAGCGCGTGTAGACCATCACCCAGCCGTTGCGCGTCCAGACGACATCGGGCTCGTTCGCAGCCGGCGCGGCGACTCAGAAGCCTTCGAGCAGGTTGGAAACGAGCGATTCCGCGAACCGTCCCGCGATCTCCTGAATCGCCCGGCTCTCCTGATCGAACGCGTCCGCGGTGGTCAGATCGACCTGGTAGTTCTCGGTGAAGCGGTACTGGTCGTTCTTCCACAGCACCTTGTCATCGTGGCGGTGATCGAGCAGCTCGATGTTCGCGGTGATGGCGACCTGGTACTGCGTCGCGCGACCCTGCTGGTTGAAGGCGATCGGGAAGATGCCGAAGCTGTCGATCGAGCCGCGCAGGATCGCGTCGGCGTCGGCGGGCGTCTTCACCAGGCGCAGGCGTCCGCGCGACACGAACTCGTCGGCGACCGACTGCGTCACGCGCTGTTCCAGCTCGACGCGGGTCGTCTTGTTCACGAACGCCGGCACCTCGATCGTGTGGATCGACGGATCGAGCATGTTGCCGCGTCCGACGAGCGAGTAGCCGCAGGAGGAGAAGACGAGAGCCGCGACCGCGATCAGCTTTTTCATTTCACGACGATATTAACCAGCTTCGACGGCACGTAGATCTCTTTCACGATCTCTTTCCCCTCGATCCACTTGCGCACGTTCTCGTTCGACTTCGCCGCCGCGATCGCGTCCTCCTTCTGCGGCGGATTCGCGACGTCGACCTGGCCGCGCAGCTTGCCGTTGACCTGCACCGCGATCGTGACGACGTCTTCCTGCATCAGCGCTGGATCGGCGACCGGCCATTGCGACGTCAGGATGAAGCCCGGCTGCCCGAGCATCTGCCACAGCTCCTCGGTGATGTGCGGCGCGAACGGATGAAGCATCTGCAGCAGCGCGAGGTACGCCTCGCGCGCGCCGGCCGGACTCTCCCCGATGGCATTCGACAGCTCCATCAGCGAGGAGATCGCCGTGTTGAACTCGAAGCGCTCCATCCTCTGCGTGACGGCATGAATCGTCTGATGCATCTTGCGCGTCACGTCCGCTGTCTGCTGTCCGCTGTCCGCTGTCTGACTCAGATGCCACACGCGTCCGAGGAATCGATACGCGCCGACGACTCCCTCATCCGACCACGCCGCTTCCTTCTCCGGCGGCGCGATGAAGAGCGTGTACACCCGCTCCGTGTCGGCGCCGTATCTCGCGATCAGCTCGTCCGGCGGCACGACGTTGCCTCGTGACTTCGACATCTTCCCCATTTCCGGCGTCAGCTGCTTCCCCGTGTCCTTCTCGTACGGCACGCCGTCGCGGAATTCGACGTTGGAGAGCGCGACCCACGCCCCGTCCGCGTTCTTGTAGCCCTCTTTCGTGATCACGCCCTGGTTGAACAGCCGCGTGAACGGCTCCTCGAAATTCACCAGGCCCATGTCGAACAGCGTGCGGCAGATGAAGCGCGCGTAGAGCAGATGCAGGATGGCGTGCTCGATGCCGCCGATGTACTGATCGACCGGCAGCCACTTGTTCACCAGCTCCGTGTCGAAGATCTTCTCGTCGTCGCGCGCGGAGATGTAGCGCGCGAAATACCATGACGAATCGACGAACGTGTCCATCGTGTCGGTCTCGCGCTTCGCGGCGCCGCCGCATTTCGGACAGGTCGTGTTGACGAACTCTTCGTGCTGCGCGAGCGGGTTGCCGCGCTTGCCGGTGAATTTCACATCGAGCGGCAGTTTCACGGGCAGTTGATCCTCGGCGACCGGAACGATGCCGCACTGGTCGCAGTAGACCATCGGGATCGGCGTGCCCCAGTAACGCTGGCGCGAGATGAGCCAGTCGCGCAGGCGATAGCGCACCATCCCCTTCCCGATTCCGCGCCGCTCGATTTCTCCGATGATCTTCGGCAGCGCCTCGGCGAATTTGAGTCCGTCGATCAGCGGCGAGTTGACCGCGACGCCGTTCTCTTTGTCGACGTACGGCAGATCGCCGCCGTCGACCACACGAACGATCGGCAGTCCGTACTGCTGCGCGAATTCGTAGTCGCGCTCGTCGTGGCCCGGCACCGCCATGATCGCGCCGGTACCGTACTGCATCAGCACGAAGTTGCCGAGCCAGATCGGGATCTCCTCGTTGGTAAAGGGATTGATCGCCGTCTTGCCGGTGAAGCGTCCTTCCTTCCCTGCTTCCTGACGCTCCAGGTTCGTCTGATTGCGCACGGAGTCGATCCATTGCTCGATCTCCGCACGCTGCGGGTTGTCCGCGATCAGCGCCGCGACGTCGGGATGCTCCGGCGCGAGGACCATGAACGTCGCGCCGTAGATCGTGTCGGGACGCGTGGTGAAGATGCGGATCGGGTGTGCGAGCACGGGACATGGGAACTCGACGTCGACGCCGAGGGAGCGTCCGATCCAGTTCCGCTGCATGACCTTTACTTTTTCCGGCCAGTGCTCGAGCGAATCGAGTCCGGCGTCGAGGCGATCGGCGTATTCGGTGATCTTCAGGAACCACTGTTCGAGGTCGCGCTGCTCGACCAGTGCGTTGCAGCGCTCGCAGCGGCCGTCGATGACCTGCTCGTTGGCAAGAACCGTTTGATCGTTCGGGCACCAGTTCACCGGCGCCTTGCCGCGATACGCGAGTCCGCGCTCGAAGAGCTTGATGAAGAGCCACTGGTTCCACTTGTAGTAGCCCTCGTGGCACGAGGCGATCTCTTTCGACCAGTCGTAGAGGATTCCCCAGCGGCCGAACTGGAGCTTCATGTTCGCGATGTTGCGCATCGTCGATTCGCGCGGATGAATCCCCTTCTTGATCGCGGCGTTTTCCGCGGGGAGACCGAACGCATCCCAACCCATCGGATTCAGCGCGGCGCGGCCCCGCATGCGGAAGAAGCGATAGAGCGCGTCGCCGAGGATGTAGTTGCGGCCGTGTCCGACGTGCAGATCCCCGGACGGATACGGGAACATGTTGAGCATGTAGAACTTCGCGCCGCCGGGATGGGCGACGTCGACACGCGCCACCTCCGCGTCCGCCCACGCCTTCTGCCACTTCGGTTCGATCTCTTCGGGTCGGTATTGCATAGAGCGCGGAAGTATAAACGGCGGACCGCCCGCAGCCCCTCACCCGGCCGTTGGCCACCCTCTCCCCGCGGTCGCGGGGCGAGGGGCAACGCACTCGGGATACGCGGGCTTTGTTGCCCGGAGAAGGTCCGCGAAGCGCGGATGAGGGGCATAAACTCCTTGGCGAATGAATCGAAGGACCGCCCTCCTCCTCGCCGTCGCCGCGTTGCTGCTGGCGGGTGGGTTCATCGCGCTGCATCGCAGCACGCCGTTGCCGCCGGGCACGAAAGCCGATCGCATCGTCGTCGACAAACACGACCGGCGCCTGACGCTCTACGCGCGCGGACGCGTGCTGAAGACGTATCGCGTGGCGCTTGGACGTCAGCCGGCCGGGAAGAAGCAGCGTCAGGGCGACGACCGCACGCCGGAGGGGATGTACACCATCGATCATCGCAATACGCAGAGCAAGTACTGCCTCGCCCTGCACGTCTCCTATCCGAATCGCGACGACGTCCGCCAGGCCCGCCTCGGCGGCTACTCCGCAGGCGGCGACATCATGGTTCACGGCGTGCGCAACGGATTCGAATGGATCGGTCCTCTCCATCGCACGATCGACTGGACGCACGGCTGCATCGCCGTCTCCGACGCCGAGATCAGAGAGATTGCAGCCGCGGTGCAGGACGGCACGCCGATCGAGATCCGGCCGTAAACGTCACGTATCCACCCCGCCCCCGCCCGCCACGACCTGCGCGTGGTTCAGCAGCGCGACCAGCAGCACGCCTCCCACGATGTTTCCCGCGAGCGCGGGGAGGAAAAAGCCGAGCATGAATTCGAGCCACGTGCTGTCGCCGATGATGACGAGGAAGCCCGCTTCGGCCGCGCCGGCGATGATGTGACTGAAGTGCGCCACGCCGACGACGTACGTCAGCACGCCGATGACCCACACCCGCGCGGTCTCGGCATACGGCAGCAGCCAGACGGTCAGCGCGATGAGCCAGCCGGCGAAGATGCCGCGGAGAAACGTCGTCGCTTTCGGCACCGCGTGTCCGGTGTGCGCGAGCACTTTCATGCTGACGAATACGTCGCCTGCCACGACGTCGGTTCGCGCCAGCACCCATGCGGCGATGAGCACGCCCGCGAGATTCGCGGCCAGCACGACCGCCCACAAACGCGCGACATTGGCCAGCGTGCGGGCGTCCCGGCGCGTCAGGAGCGGCAGGATCACCGTCAGCGTGTTCTCCGTGAAGAGCTGCTGGCGGCCGAGGATCACGATGATGAAGCCGACCGGATAACCGGCCGCAACCACGAGCGGACGCCAGATCGTCTCCGGCAGCGACGCATGAATCAGCGCCTGCGTGACGAACGACATGCTCATCGACAGCCCGGCGGCGAGCGCGGACCACGCCAGAGCGGAGCTCGGCCGCTCCAGTTCGCTCTCTCCTTCGCGGCAGATGGCGTGGTAGACCACGGTGCCGGTCGGCGCGCTTCGCTCCTCGGCCTCCTGCTCGATCGCTTCTTCGCTCTCCGCCATTTGATGCCCGTGTTCGTCACCTTGGCGCAACCTCTCAGTGCGCCACCGATCGTCTCCGCCCTCCGCTCTGCGTTTGCTGTACCAGTTCGTACACGCCGCGGCCGTGGGTCGCTGCGAGGAAGCGTCCGTCCGCCGTGCGCGCGAACGCCGTCACGATCACCGGCGGCATGCCGCTGCCGGCAAACTCCCAGATCGTTCCGTTCAGGCGGTACGGCCCTGCATCGGTGCCGGCCCACAGCGTCGCACCGTCGCGATAGAGCGTATCGACCGGAATGTCGGGCAGGCCGGTATCGGCGCGCGTCCAGGTCGTGCCGCCGTTCGTCGTGCGGTAGATGTGCCCCGAGTGGTAGCCGGAGAGCGCGAGCCACGCATTCGTGCCGTCGTCCATGATCACGATCGAGCTGACCGCGCGGAACGGCAGCGAGCCGGTGATGTTGCTCCAGGTCGCGCCGGCGTCGTTCGAGCGCATCACCCGTCCCTGACCCGATCCGGTGAAGAGCACGCTCGGGTTCTGCTCCGTCACCGCGATCGCCGTGACGTAGTCGCTCGAGCCGCGCGTGAGATCGGTCGTCCCCGCGGTCGGCTGCCAGGTGAAGCCGAAATCGCGGCTGACGAACATCCGCCACGTCGCGAAGTAGACGGAGTACGACGTGCGGTTCATCGCGATCGGCGCGATGAAATCGATGCGCGGCGGATCGTTCGTCTCGCCGAACGTCGCGTTCGTCGACAGCGTGCGGAGCGCGTGTCCGTCGAAGTCGTACAGATCGAGCGTGCCGTAGGTGTAGTTCGCCAGGAAGCGGAGCGGATTGTTCGGATCGAACAGCACCGTGCCGTAGTCGCCGGTGCGCGACTCGATCCATGCGCCGGCGTTGCGGTTCGTCTCCAGGCCGTTGTCCTGCGTCGCGCCGTAGACGCGCGCGGCGTCGAGCGGATGCGCCGCCAATCCATACAGCTCGACCAGCGACGTCGCCGGCGGTCCGGCAAAGCTGAAGTGCTGCAGGCCGTCACGGCTGACGTACAGCCCTCCGTCGTTCCCGAGCCACGTCGCGCCGTCACTCCCGAACGCGAGCGCGTGCTGGTCGGTGTGCATGGTTGCGAGCTGCGGCGTGAAGTTGTCGGATGCGTCGAAGTCCTTCGAGAGATTGGTCCAGTGGATGCCGCCGTCGGTGGAGCGGTAGAGATCGCGGATGCCGCGGTAGAGCGTGCGCGAATCGGACGGACTGACGGCGAGATAGCCGAACGGATACGCATCGTTCGGCAGCCCGACGGTATTGATTGCCTGCCACGACGCTCCGGAGTCGCGGCTCACGTACAGCTGCGCGAACGCGCCGCCCGAGGCGACGGCGTAGACGAGCGAGGAGTCGAGCGGCGTGACCGCGAGCACCGTCTCGTACCCGGTCGTCTGCTGCACCATCAACCAGTGGGCGCCGCCGTCGGTGGAGCGGAAGATCTGGCCGTATTGCACGGCGACGTAGACGCTTGCATTGACGCGGACCAGCGTATCGGTGTCGCCCGCCGCGCGCAGCGTCCACGTCCGTCCGCCGTCGTGCGAGTCGAAGATGCCGCCCGGAGTGGTGCCGCCGTTGGACGTCAGCTGCCGCGACTGCCCGATCCACACCACGTTCGGATCGCCCGGATCGGTGAGCACGTGGCGGATGATTCCGTGATCCAGCCGCGGATCGGTCGAGACGTGATGCCACGTCGCGCCGGCGTCGTCCGACCGGAGCACGCCGGTGCCGAGGGTCGGGCCGAGGACCGAGTCGCCCATGCCGGCGTAGACGACGTTCGCGTTGGCGAATGCGATGTCGCCTACGCTCTGGTCGCTCTGATCGTCGGTGACCGGCGCGAACGTGAGGCCACCGTCGGTGGAGCGGAGAATGCCGCCCCCCGAGGCGCCGAGCAGCACGATGCGGGGATCGGCCGGCGAGACCGCGACGGCGGTGACGCGCCCGTTCGCGCTGCCGAACGGATACGGCACGCCGACCGTCGCACTGCCGAACGGGCGCCACGTCGCGGTGGTCGCGTCGATCGACACGCGATTCGCCAGCGCAGCACGCCGTGCACCGGCCGGAATCTCATCGAACGGAAACGCGCGCATGCCGACGAAGTGCCGGCGCCGCGCTTCGAATTCGTTCGCCGGCTCGCGCCGCGCGTGCGTGCAGGCGACGCAGACGAGGAGCGACAGCGCGAGGAATCGGACAGCGGACAGCGGACGGCGGACAGCGGGAGCGCGCTCCGGGCTGCTGTCCCGTGTGGCACACACGCTGTCCGCCGTCCGCTGTCTGCTGTCCGCCGTCCGCTGTCTGCTGTCCGAGTCTCGCATCGTCACCGCATCGCGTCGAGAATCGCGCCCGTCGTGCTGCGGATGCCGAGGCGCGGGAAGATGTTGTCGAACGCAAACTGATGCGCCGTCCCACTGAACGACGCACACGCATCCTCGGCGAACACGATGGCGTAATTGCGCTCCCACGCATCGCGCGCGGTCGACTCCACGCCGAAGTTCGTCGAGATCCCGCCGAGGACGATCGTCGTGACGCCGCGGCGTCGCAGCTGCAGATCGAGCTCCGTCCCGTAGAACGCCCCCCACTGCCGCTTCGTGATCCGGATGTCGCCCGGCTGTGCGTTCAGCTCCGGCATCAGCTCCGCCCAATCGGCGGGGAGCGGCAGCGAGATCGGCGGCTGCTGACCGACCGGCCGCTTCAGCCGGTCGCCGTCGTCAGGCGAATACGTCACGTTCACCAGCACCACCGCCGCGTGCGCGTTGCGGAATGCGTCCGCCAGCTTCGCCGCGCGCGCCACGACGTCGCCCGCGCCGTGCGGCTCCGTCGTGCGCGACGCGATGCCGCGCTGCAGGTCGATCAGGACGAGCGCCGTCGTGTTCGGGTCGAGATTCATGCCCGCGAAGTGTAGGCCGGGTCGTGCGACCCGGCCCACGTTTTCGCGAATGCTACGGATTGAACTGATAGCAGGAGCCGGCCGGAACCAGCTTGAAGATGTAGTACCGCCGTCCGACGCGGAACTTCGCGTTGCCGGTGTTCGAGCGCGTGAACTTGTCGACGTCCACCGCGCAATTCGTGCCGTGGCGCTTGCGCGCCCAGACCTTGATGGTGTTGCCCGCCGTGTTCCCCCACGTGCCGGCGTCGGTGTAGAGGTAATAGCCGTGCAGGTCCTTCGGCAGCGAGAGGCGATGCGCGCCGAACTCCGCCGATGCGCTGCTGTCGCCGGTGATCGCTTCGAACGTCACCTCGATGTCCGGGTCGTCCCACACGCCGTCGTCGCTGTGCGTGCCGTCGGAGCCGCGGCCCTCGAAGTCGATGTAGCCGCTGGCGGTCCAGAGATACTCGCCGGTCGTCGACGGAAGCGTGATCGTGTCGAGCAGCGTCCAGTTGCCGCAGGTGGCAGGGGAATCGCCGAGCGACGTCGTCGGCTGCGTCTGCGTCGTCTGCGTGTCGACGACGATGGTGTTGGTGCTCTGCCCGCCCGAGACCTCGCCGCGCGCGCCGACGCTCGACGAGAAGCTGGCGAACTCCAGCTCGCGGTAGCCGACGGTGGTGTTGGTGTGGCCGTTGCGGTTGATGGCGAAGAGGACGATGTCCCAGGTGCCCGGCGCGACGTCGAGCATGTAGTCGAACATGTTGATGCCGTCGCGCGCCGTGTCGATGGTCGGCCAGTAGCAGTTGCCCGAGCCGTCCTTGAGCGGGCATTTGATCTCGAAGTCGCTGTTGCGCGTCGACGACGGATAGGTCGACTGCGTGTGCGGCTTGAGGCCGAAGCCGACCGAGATCCGGTCGCCGACCGTGCCACCCTGGAACTGCCAGTTGGCCTGCGCCAGGATGTCGATGTTGGCGCCGGTGTTGTTGCTGAAGGTGATGGGGGACGTGATCTGCGTCCAGCTGGAGCCGATCGTCGCGGAGGCGTCGGTGACCACGCGGCCGGCCGGATAGCTGGTCGGCGAGCCGACTGCGTGCAGCCAGGCCAGACCGATCTTCATCGTGCCGCCGTCGATCATCTGCGCCTTCACTTCGTAGTAGTGCGGGCCGCTGGCGAGATTCGTGGCCACGCCGTTGAAGACCTGGCCCTGCGGCAGCATCGGCGAGGTGCTGGTGCCGGGCATCATCTCGACGAAGCGCTCGGCGCCGCCGACTTCGGTGCCGTCGACGTAGAGCTTGATGTTGTAGCGGCCGCCCGCCGGCACCGAGGTGACGCCGTCGATGCGGATGTAGGCGCGCAGCAGCACGTTGACCGCCGTGTTCGCGCGGATCTCGTTGCGGATCGGGCTGCCGGTGCGGTCGCCGGTGATGGTCGAGCAGGTCGTCGACAGGATCGACTGGAACGTGCTGCCGACCGGCTGGTTGTACGCGTAGACGTCGATGTCTTCGACGTGCGGGTACGAGGTGTTATCGGCGAAGTTGTGGCCCGCGCAGTACGAGTAGGCGCAGGAGCCGGCGAAAACGTTGGGAGTGAAAAGAAGACAAGCCAATAGCAGGGGGAAAAAGCGGTTCAAAAGGGGTCTCCGGGATATGGGATTGGGGAAATAGAGAGATAGAGAAATAGAGAGATAGAGGGGTATGAGGGGGGAAGTACCTCCGGACTGAGTTACGGCTGTAATCCTAAAACACTTCCGCTGACGTGTCAAATAACTATCGTCAGGGCCAGAGGAACGTGACCGGGCCGTCGTTCTCGAGCGACACGATCATCATTTCGCGGAACCGCCCCGTCTTCACCGTGATGCCGCTGCTTCCCAGCTCCGCGACGAATCGCTCGAACAGCTCGCGCGCGCGGCCCGGCTCCTCGGCGTTGTCGAAGCTGGGGCGGCGGCCTTTCGCGATCGAGCCGGCGAGGGTGAATTGCGAGACGGCGAGAATCGCGCCGCCTGCCTCGGCCAGATCGCGATTCATCTTCCCAGCTTCGTCGCTGAAGATGCGCAGCTCGCGAATCTTCTTCGCCGCATCGCGCATCGTCTGCTCGCCGTCCCCTTTTTCGACGGCGGCGAGCACCACGATGCCGGTGCCGATCTCCGACACGAGCTCCTCACCCACCGAAACCGAAGCGCGGCGGACGCGCTGGATCACGCACTTCATGATTTGCGCAGGCGCCGGCCGATCTCGTACTTCACGCGCTTCCATTTCGGCTCGAGGAACCAGCGCCACGAGGCGTAGAGCTTGCGCAGGCCGCGCGCGGGCCGCGCGACGACGATCGCGTAGTACGACTGCTCCGTCGCCAGGATGCGATCTTCCTCGCGGATGAGACGCGAGACGAGCTCGTCCGACGCGCGGCGCCAGTCGATGAGCGGATAGAGCAGCGCGAGGAGGTTGCCGCCGTAGCCGCGCAGCTGCTCGACGTCGAAACCGATGCGCAGCTGCTCCATGATCTCGCCCGAGCGGATCGCCTCGGACGGATCGTCGGGCTGAATCGGATACGGCACCTCGCCGCTCGTCTTGATCTCGCCCGGGACCATCGTTGCGAAGACCCGCCGCTGTTCGGCGACCAGCGCGTCGGTCCATTGCGTGCGCGACGGCCCGATGAGCTCATCGAGGTAGAGATAGCCGCCCGGTTTCAACGCGAGCAGCACGGCGCGATAAAGCTTCTCCAGCTTGCCGACGTGATGCAGCGACTGATGGAAGAAGACGATGTCGTAGCGCTTGCGCGGCAACGCCGGCCGGTTGAAATCGGAGGCGAAGTAGCGGATGCGATCGCCCAGCCCTTCGTCGCGCGCGGCGCGCTCGGCGATGAGGAGCGAGTGCACCGAGCCGTCGAATGCATCGATCGTCTTGCAGAGGCCGCGCTTGACCAGATCGCGCTCCAGCGGGCCGGTGCCGCAGCCGATCGAAAGCGCGCGCTCGAACTTCCGTCCGCCGAGCCACTGGTCGAACCAATCGACCGGCCACATCGGCTCGGCGCCGCCGATCCGCTCGTTGATCCGCTCGCGCACGCGGACGTCTTCCATCCAGCTCGTGTGAATCGGATCGGTGACCTCGCGATCCCAGAAATCGCCAGCGCGCGTGACGTCGGACATGAGCCCCGCATTCTACAGAGCGTAGGGTTCGGACGTTTCGGTACAATCGCGCGCCAGTTCGAAGGAGACGTTCACACATGATCAACAAAGTGATCCTCGTCGGCCGCCTCGGCAAAGACCCGGAGGTCCGCTCCACTCCGAGCGGCACGAGCGTGGCGAAATTCACCCTCGCGACCGACGAGCGCTTCACCGACAAGAGCGGCGAGCGCCAGGAGCGGACGGAGTGGCACAACGTCGTCGCCTGGGGAAAGCTCGGCGAGATCTGCGGCCAGTACCTGCGCAAAGGAAAGCTGGTCTACATCGAAGGCTCGATCCGCACCGACAGCTGGGACGACAAGGAGAGCGGCCAGAAGAAATACCGCACCGAGATCGTCGCCCGCGACATGAAGATGCTCGACCGCCGCGGCGACGACGAAGGCGGTGGCGGCGGCAGCTACGGCGGCTCGTCACGCAGCAGTGGACGGGGCTCGGCGCCTCCGCCGGATATGGGGGATGACGAGGAAGTGCCGTTCTAGTCGTCGAAGGTTGCTGGGTTACTGGGTTGCTGGGTTACTAAGTTGCTGAGTCTCTCCACCCAGCAACTCAGCAACCCAGCAACCACGGCCTGAATCCACCCACGCCACCGCTCGCGCAGAGCGTGTTACCTTCCCCGAATGTACCCCGGCGAAAGATTCAACTCCATCACCCACCTCGTCGGCTCCGTGCTCGCGCTGGCGGGCGCCTCGGTGGTCATTACGCTGGCGGCGCAGCATCGCGGCGCGACGCGCATCACGGCGGTCGCGATTTACGGCGCGATGCTCTTCCTTCTCTACCTCAGCTCGACGCTCTACCACTCGCTGCGCGGGAAGGCGAAGCAGCTGTTCCACGTCTTCGATCACTGCTCGATCTATCTCCTCATCGCCGGCACCTACACGCCGTTCACGCTCATCACCTTGCGCGGCAAGACCGGCTGGTGGATGTTCGGCGTCATCTGGACGCTCGCCATCCTCGGCGTGGTGAAAGACGCCGCGTTCCACGGCAAATACCGCGTCGCCTCCGTCGTGCTCTACATCCTGATGGGCTGGCTGGTCATCGTCGCGTTCACGCCGCTGAAGCTCGCGCTGCCGTCGCCGGCGATCACGCTGCTGATCGCGGGCGGCATCGCGTACACCGTCGGCGTCGCATTCTTCGCCATGTCGAAGCGCGTCGCGTACACGCACGGCGTCTGGCACCTCTTCGCCATCGCCGGCTCGATCTTCCACTTCGTCGCCATCGCGAAATACGTCGCCTGATGGACATCCGTCCGCTCGAAACGGAAGCCGAGCGCGAGCGTTGCGCGTGGATGATGTCGGTCAGCGATCCGTGGATGACCCTCGGGCGCAACTACGAGCAATGTCTCGAATCGCTGCGCAAAGGTCCGGCCGAGCTCTACGTCGCAGTCGATGACGGCGAAGTCCGCGGCTTCATCATGCTGATGATGGCCGGCGCGCTCACCGGCTACATCCGCATCGTCTGCATCGATCCGACATACCGCGGCCACGGCCTCGGCACGCAGCTCGTCGCGTTCGCCGAGGAGAGGATCTTCCGCGAGTCCCCGAACGTGTGGCTCTTCGTGACGGAGTTCAACACGCGGGCACGCGCGCTTTACGAACGCCTCGGCTACGAAGTGATCGGCGAAGTGCGCGACTACATCGTGCGCGGCTGCTCCGAGATCCTGATGCGCAAATCGAAGGGACCGCTGGTCGAGTTCACGAAGGCGGCGGCGCGCAGCGATGACACGAGGCGTTGAGACCTTTGCGCCGCCACTCCGCCTGACCGAAGTGAAAACGCTCGCTCGTGTCCGGAAGCACGCGATGGACATGCGGGCTCTCGGCCGGCGCTGCTGCTCTCGGTTCCACCATCCGCTCGGCAAACAGCGTTACGTCCACTCCTCGCGACCGGTCCGCCCCTTCCCCGGCGTGCGATTGTTCTTCCGCCGTTCGACGTCGGGAATCACGATCGTCTGATTCGTACGCGTCTGCCGGAATGCATCGACGAAGCGGATGCACTCCTCCATCACATCGTCGAAATGCCGCGGCGGCGGTCCCGCCTCGGCGCGGACGCGGTTGCAGTGCTCGCGATACCGCTCGCTCCGCGCGCACGCCTCCTCGTAACGCGCCCGCACCGCGGCGTCCTCGTCGATCCGCTTGCGCAGGTAGCGCTGCAGATCGGGAACGCGCTCGATGTGACTGCAGAAAAGGATCACGTCGTTGCCCGCCATGAGCGCCTGCTCGGCGATCCATTCGTACGAGCCGAGGTCGGAGACGGCGTGCATTTCCATGTCGTCGCTGACCGCGAGGCCGTCGAACTTCGCAACGTCGCGCAGCAGGTGCGTCGTCACTTTGGGCGACAGCGATGCCGGCAGTCCCGAATCATCGATCTGCGGATAAAGCCCGTGGCCGATCATGATCGCGCCCGCGGCCTCGCCGAGCTGCGTGAACGGCACGAGATCGCGCCGGGACAGATCGTCGAGCGAGACATCGATCAACGTCGCGCCGTAGTGCGGGTCCGCGGAGCCGATGCCGATGCCGGGAAAATGCTTCGGCATCGATGCCGTGCCGGCGCCGTGCAGTCCGCGCATGAACGCGCCCGCGAGCTCGATCACGCTCTCCGGCGTGTCGCCGAACGTACGGCGCTCCAGTCCCTTCGGCGATTCCGCGCCGCGGATGTCGACGACCGGCGCGAGATCGCACTCGATGTCGAAGTAGCGCAGCGCCATGCCGATCACTTTGCCCAGCCACTCCGACATCTCCGCCGGCCGCTCTCCTTCTCCGAATGCCTCGGCGCTCGGAAGTCCCGGCACGATGTGGCGCAGCCGATCGACGCGCCCACCCTCTTCATCGATCATGAACAGCGGCGCCCGTTTCGAGATCGCCTTCACCTCGGCGATCAACTGCCGCAGCTGCACGACGTCCTGAATGTTGCGGCCGAACAACACGACCGCGAACGGCGAGTGCTCGGAAAGAATCTTCCGTTCGAGATCGGTGAGCGATTTGCCGGCGAGGCCGATGCCGAGAATGTTGGTGCCCATGGTTGCTGGGTTGCTCGGTTGCTGGGTTGCCTGGTTGCTCGGGTTTCCCCAGCAACTCAGCAACTCAGTAACCCAGCAACTACTCCAGTTTCTCCTTCAATTTTGCGAGCTCATTCAACGCCTGCAACGGCGTCAGCGCATCCAGCTGCAACGACCGCAACGCATCGAGCACATCCTGCTCGCGCGAATCGAACAATGCCAGCTGGCGCGTCAACTTCGGCGCGTGCGGCCGCGTCTCTTCGACCATTGCGCGCTCCTTGCGCTCCAGCGTCGACAGGATCTCGCGCGCACGATCGATGATCGGGCGCGGAATGCCGGCCAGCTTCGCCACCTGGATGCCGTAGCTCTTGTCCGCCGCGCCGGCGACGACCTTGCGCAGGAAGATGATCTGGTCGTTCCACTCCTTTACCGCGACGTTGAAATTCGCCACGCGCGGCCGCGTCTTCGCCAGGTCCGTCACCTCGTGGTAATGCGTCGCGAAGAGCGTGATGCCGCCGCGCTCCGCGTGGTCGTGCAGGTACTCGATGATCGCCCACGCGAGCGACAGCCCGTCGAACGTCGCCGTGCCGCGGCCGACCTCGTCGAGGATGATCAGCGACCGTTCCGTCGCGTTGTTCAGGATGTTCGCGGTCTCGTGCATCTCCACCATGAACGTCGATTCGCCGCGCGCCAGCTGGTCCGACGCGCCGACGCGCGTGAAGATCCGATCGCAAATCCCGAGCCGCGCCTTGCCCGCGGGCACGAATGAGCCGGCCTGATTGAGCAAAACGATCAGCGCGACCTGCCGCAGATACGTCGATTTGCCCCCCATGTTCGGGCCGGTGATGACCTGGATGCCGTTGCGGTCGCGCTGGATGTCGGTGTTGTTCGGGATGAAGCGCTCGGTCACGAGCTGCTCGATGACGGGATGTCGTCCGTCCTCGATGCAGATCTCCGGCGCGTCGCTCAGCTGCGCGCGGACGTAGCGATGGCGCACCGCGACCGTGGCGAGTGACGAGAGCGCATCGACGTCCGCCACCGCGCGCGCCGTCGCCAGGACCGCGGACGATTCCTTCGACACCGCTTCGAGCAGCTCGTCGTAGAGCCGGATCTCGATCGCGTTCGCCTTCTCCTCCGCGCCGACGATCTTCTCTTCGAGGACCTTCAGATCGGGCGTGATGAAGCGCTCCGCGTTGACCAGCGTCTGCTTGCGGATGTAGTCGCCCGGCACGCGCGCGAGGTTCGACTTCGACACTTCGATGTAGTAGCCGAAGACCGAGTTGTAGCGGACTTTCAACGACGAGATGCCGGTGCGCTGCTTCTCCGCCGCTTCGATCTCCATCAGCACCGACTTCGAATCGCGCGCGATGGTGCGCAGCGAGTCGAGCTCGGCGTCGACGCCCGCCTTGATCGCGCCGCCGTCGCGGACGTTCATCGGCGGCGTGTCGGCGATGGTGGCGGCGATTCGGTCGATGACCCGCTTCAACGCCTCGTCATCCCGAGCGTAGGCGGGATGACGGAGGCGGGTGAGCAGCGGACCCTGCAGCACCTGCATCGTCTCGCTCAGCTCGCCGGTCGCGAGCAGCGACTCGGCGAGCGTGAGGCACTCGCGCGGGGTCGCGCTGCGCAGCGTGATGCGCGAGACGAGCCGTTCGAGATCGGCGATCCGCGCGAGCCGCGCGCTCATCTGCTCCAGGATCGCGCGCGACCGCGTCAGCTCGTCGACGGCGTCATGCCGCTCGAAGATCGCGTCGCGCGTGACGAGCGGCCGGGTGATCCAGCGCCGCAGATTGCGCCCTCCCATCGCCGTGCGCGTGGCGTTGATCACGCTCCAGAGCGACGCGCGCGGGCGTCCCGCATCGCGCGAGTCGAGCACTTCGAGATTCGCCAGCGTGGCGGCGTCGAGCTGCAGAAAATCGGCGGCGTTGTCGACGCGCAGCGCCTGCACGTGATCGAGCGTCCGCTTGTGACTGGCGGCGGCATACCGCAGCGCGGCGCCCGCGGCGGAGACGCGCGCGTCGTCTCCTTCCAGTCCGAAGCCGCGCAGGCTTTGCGTCGCAAAGTGCTTGGCGAGGTAATCGTGCGCGCCCCGCGGCTCGAACATCGACGGCTCGACCGGCGTCATCGGCACACCGAGGTGCGTGAATCCGTCGTTGTCTCTCGGGAAAATGGCCTCGCGCGGATCGAAGCGCGCAACGTCGTCATCGAGCCGCGCATCGTGCGCATCGCGATAGGTCGTTACGAAAAAATCGCCGGTCGAGACGTCGAGGTAGGCGGCGCCGAGGGCGTTCTCCTGCGGCACGAGGGAGAGCAGGTAGCACGACTCGCGCTCCACGATCGAGCTCTCCGTCGCCGTGCCGGGCGTGACGATGCGCACGATCTCGCGCCGCACCAGCCCCTTCGCCGCCGCCGGGTCCTCGACCTGCTCGCAGATCGCCACGCGCAGCCCGTGCCGGATCAGTTTCGCGATGTACGAATCGGCCGAGTGGTACGGCACGCCGCACATCGGCGCCTCGTGCTCCTGCCCCTTCCCGCGCGCCGTGAGGACGAGATCGAGCAGCGGCGCGGCCTTCTCCGCATCCTCGTAAAACATCTCGTAGAAATCGCCGAGCCGGTAGAGGAGGATCGCATCGGGGACCTGCCGCTTGATCTCGAAATACTGCTCGAGCATCGGCGTCAGTTTCGCGGGACGGGACATCGTTTGAGTTTATCCTGACTTACGGATGCTCCTCCTCGCCGCCCTGATCGCCGCCGATTTCCATCTCACCTTCGCCCGCGGCGGCTGCATGGGCGCGTGTCCGATCTATCGCATGACCATCGACGCGCAGGGCATGGTGACGTTCAACGGCGAGCGCTACACGTCGGTCGTCGGCGAGCGCAAGCGGACGATGACGCGCGACGAGATGGAGAAACTCGCGCGCGCCGTCGACGACGTCCATTTCTTCGATCTGACCGATCATCAATCCGGCGAGACGCAGTGCCGCGAGGTTTGGACCGACGCGCCGAGCGCCTCGATCACCGTCCACCGGAACGGGCGCGATCACACGGTCCAGCACTACCTCGGATGCCGCGGCTTCCGCGGCGAGGATGCGCTCATCGCATTCGAGAAGCGGATCGATCAGCTGGCCGGCGTCACGCCCTGGATCAAGACCGATGCGCGACTCGAATCGCGCCGAATCTGGGTGAACCACTTCGGCGATGCATGCGACAACGGCGTCGACTGCGAAGCGGCGGCGGCGAAGCTGGAGCGCGAGTCGCTGCTGCTGATGGAGAACGGCGCGAACGTCGTGCGCATCGACCGCGACGGCTCCGCGCTGCTCACGACGCAACAGCTTCGCTTCGTGCGCGAAGTGCGTGCCACGCTATCGCCCGATCGTCTGCGCGAACTGACCGCGCGCGTCGCGAAGATCCCGAAACCGTATGGCATTCCGGTCATCGAAAAGCCGCCCGCCGATCTGCAGCCGCTCGCCGACGATCGCACCTGGACGAAGGATGCACGCACCTTCCGCGTCGAGCTGATGCCGTCAGTCCCGTTGCAAGGAACGATCGAACCATGGCCGGCCGAAGATCTCGTCCCGTTCGCCGAGCTCACGACGCGAACCTTCACCCGCGACGAATGGGACGCCATCGCAAAGCGGCTCGAATACCACGACCGCAAAGGGTTCGCCGATTTCCGGATGCTCGAAGGGAACACCATGCTGCGGCTGATCGCCATCCGCTGAAGCACGCGCGACGTGCCGCACGACTACGCCGCAGGGAGTGCGGCGGCCATGCCGCCGCTCTTTGCGCCGAGGCCATGCCTCGGCGCCGCGACGGCATGGCCGTCGCGGAAAACCAGCGGCGGCACGGCCGCCGCACTCCACGCAATCATCGCGGCTTACGGATCGTCAGCAACGACCCATCGC